>Ga0316608_1000367_pt1 | contig 22506 bp, 21 predicted proteins | sample MIS2016152B_MG_FD_207673 | JGI IMG/M metagenome (GOLD analysis project Ga0316608, IMG submission 207673) | Microbial mat bacterial communities from Middle Island sinkhole, Lake Huron, Michigan, United States - MIS.2016.152B | ecosystem: Environmental > Aquatic > Freshwater > Lake > Sediment...
TTGGTACATCCATAATATTTAATATATTTGTGATTGAATATGAAGAGCCGTATGAAGTGAGAGTTTCAAGTACGGTTCCGTGAGAACGCTTCGGTGAAATTCCTTAGCGTGACTCGGCAGCAAGTCCTAACTTTGTTTCAAACTATCTTTGTTTTATTTTAAACCTCAGATATATTAAAACCCTTAAACTAATAAAAAAACAAAAACTATTTGTTTTTAGACCTATTTGCATTATCTTTGCAAAACTTTTTAAAAAATACAATTTTAATCGACATTTATTCAATGTATATTCCTGAATAAGAATAAAAAACAAAAAAATGAGCAAAAAATTTACAGAATATAAAAACTTCGATTTATCCCAAATAAACAACGAAATTCTTGCATTATGGGAGAAAGAAAAAACTTTTGAACAAAGTTTAACAACCCGAAAAGGTAACAAATCATTTGTTTTTTATGAAGGTCCACCTTCAGCTAACGGAATGCCCGGAATTCACCATGTTATAGCACGAACTATAAAAGATATTTTTTGCCGATATAAAACATTACAAGGCTTTTACGTTGAGCGAAAAGCCGGTTGGGATACTCATGGTTTACCTGTTGAACTTGGTGTTGAAAAAGCACTGGGAATAACTAAAGAAGATATTGGAAAAAAAATATCTGTAAACGATTATAACAAAGAATGTAAAAAAGATGTAATGAAATTTACCAACCACTGGGAAGATATAACAGCAAAAATGGGCTACTGGGTTGATATGAAAAATCCATACATTACATTTACAAACGATTATATTGAAACACTTTGGTATCTTTTAAAAGAACTTTACAAAAACGGATTACTTTACAAAGGATATACAATTCAACCCTTTTCGCCTGCCGCAGGAACCGGATTGAGTTCGCATGAATTAAATTTACCAGGCTGCTACAAAGATGTAAAAGATACTTCGGGAATTGCAATGTTTAAAACTATTAAAAATGAAACATCAGCATTTTTGTTTGAAAATGTTGAAACAAATCTATTTTTTATGGCTTGGACAACAACTCCTTGGACATTATTATCAAACACAGCATTAGCCGTAGGAGGAAAAATTACATACCAGAAAATCAGAACATTTAATCCTTATTCGGGCGAACCTATTACTGTTATACTTGCAAAAGATTTGGCTGCAAAATATTTTCCGGCTGAAAATTCAGATTTAAAATTTGAAGACTATAAAACCGGAGATAAAAAAATACCATACAATGTTTTGGGCGAATACAAAGGAACAGAATTAAATGAAATAAGATACGAACAATTATTGCCATACCATCAACCCGAAACCGGAGATGCTTTCAGAGTTTTAGTTGGCGATTTTGTTACTACTGAAGATGGTACAGGAATTGTTCATATAGCACCAAGTTTTGGAGCAGACGACTTTAAAGTTGCCCGCGAAAATGGTGTTGGTTCACTTACATTAGTTGACCGTCAGGGAAAATTTGTAGATGGTTGTGGCGAATTCAGTGGACGTTATGTTAAAAAAGCTTACGATAAATCGCTTCCTGAAGATGCTTTAGAAGTTGATGTTGATATAGTTGTAAAGCTTAAACAAGAGGGAAAACTATTTAAATCAGAAAAATACGAACACTCTTACCCACATTGCTGGAGAACCGATAAACCAATATTATATTATCCTTTAGATTCTTGGTTTATAAAAACTACAGCGTTTAAAGATAGAATGTTAGAATTAAACAATACAATAAACTGGCAACCTCAGGCAACCGGAACAGGTCGTTTTGGAGAATGGCTTAAAAATTTAGTTGACTGGAATTTATCTCGTTCAAGATATTGGGGAACTCCTCTTCCAATATGGAGAAGCGAAGATGGCACTGAAGAAATTTGTATAGGCTCATTCGAAGAATTAAAAGCTGAAGCCGAAAAATCTGTAAAAGCTGGTTTTATGAAAGTTAATCCTCTGGCTGATTTTAGTGTAGGAGATTTTTCAAAAGAAAATTACGACAAATTTAACGTTCATCGTCCATTGGTTGACGAAATTATCTTAGTTTCTGCAACAGGTAGAAAAATGTTACGAGAATTAGACCTTGTAGATGTTTGGTTTGATTCGGGAGCAATGCCTTATGCACAGCTACATTATCCGTTCGAAAATAAAGATGCTATCGACAAAAAAGAATTTTTTCCTGCCGATTTTATTTCAGAAGGTGTTGACCAAACAAGAGGTTGGTTTTTTACTCTACACGCTTTGTCTGTTATGTTGTTTGATTCGGTTGCATTTAAAAACATAATATCTACAGGATTACTTCAAGACAAAGAGGGAAATAAAATGTCGAAAAGTAAAGGAAATGTTATCGACCCTTTTTTAACAATTGATAAATATGGTTCAGACCCACTAAGATGGTATCTTATAACAAATTCGTCTCCTTGGGAAAATTTAAAATTTAATTTAGATGGTGTTGAAGAAGTGCGAAGAAAGTTCTTTGGAACACTTTATAACACTTATTCGTTCTTTTCGCTTTATGCAAATATTGATAAGTTTTCATTCGCTGAAGCGGAAATACCTGTTTATGAACGACCTGAAATTGACAGGTGGATTATTTCATTACTCAATACTTTGATAAAAGATGTTGAATATTATTTCGAGAAATTAGAACCAACAAAAGCCGGAAGAGCAATTAGTGAATTTGTTTCGGACCATTTAAGTAATTGGTATGTAAGACTAAATAGAAAACGTTTCTGGGGAAGTGAATATAACACCGACAAAATAGCTGCATATCAGACATTATATACTTGTCTTGAGACTGTTGCACATTTAATTTCGCCAATAGCTCCATTTTATTCAGACCAGTTATTCAGAGATTTAAATAATGTAACTGGAAGATTTGATGTAAGTTCGGTACACCTTTCAAAATTTCCTGAATATAATCTTCAGCTAATCGACAGCGAACTAGAAGAAAGAATGGATTTAGCTCAGAAAGTATCGTCAATGTGCTTGGCTTTAAGAAGAAAAGAGAATTTAAAAGTACGACAGCCACTAAGCAGAATAATGATACCGGTTTTAGATGAATTCTTTACCGAAAAAATTGAATCTGTAAAAAATATTATCCTTACAGAGATAAATGTAAAAGCTATTGATTTTTTGAAAGATACCGAAGGAATACTTGTAAAAAGGATAAAAGCAGATTTTAAAAAGTTAGGAAAAAAACTAGGAAAAAACATGAAAGCTATTTCACAGGCATTCAATGATTTTACTCAAAATGAAATTTCTAACATCGAAAAATGCGGAAGTCATATATTTGATATTAATGGCGAAAAAGTAGAAATATTATTAGATGAAGTAGAAATTGTATCCGAAGATATACCGGGCTGGACTATTGCATCAGAAGGAAAAATTACAGTTGCACTTGATATTAATGTTACAGATGAGCTTAAACAAGAGGGTATTGCAAGAGAGATTATTAACAGAATTCAAAATTTCAGAAAAGATTCAGGTCTTGACGTAACCGATAAGATTAATGTAAAAATTAGTAAAAACGACTATACCGATAACTCTATAGTTAATTTTAAAGAATATATTTGTACTCAGACCTTAACACAAAATATAGATTTAGTAGATTTTCTAAGCGAAGATGAAGTGGGCACAAAATTTGTTGAAATTGACGATAATATAAGTATTTACATAAATATAACAAAAATATAAAAACACTTTTTAGCAAGCTGTAAAATTAAGTAATCAAATAATATTTAAATATATGAGCGAAAAGAAAAAATATTCTGATGAGGAATTAGCAGAATTCAAAGAACTTATAATAAAGAAACTAGAAATTGCTACTGAAAATTATGAAATGTATAAAAGTATTTTGACTCACTCCGACGGAAATGATACAATTGACACATCTCCAACATTTAAAGTAATGGAAGAAGGTCAGAATGTACTATCTAAAGAAGAAGCCGGAAGATTAGCAGAAAGAATGGCGAAATTTATTGAAAGTCTTCAAAATGCATTAGTAAGAATCGAAAATAAAACTTATGGTATTTGTCGTGAAACTGGTAAATTAATAGATAAACAACGATTAATTTCTGTTCCACATGCAACATTAAGTATGGAAGCAAAAAATAAACAAACAAAATAAAGGAGATTATACATCAATGTCAAAATTAACAAAATCAATTATTATTGTTGCAGTAATATTGATTCTTGACCAGATTTTAAAAATCTGGGTTAAAACTAACATGCTTATTGGCGAAAGTAGTTTTGAAGACTGGGGTTGGATTTTTAAACGAGTACAACTAAGGTTTATTGAAAACAAAGGAATGGCTTTTGGAATGGTATTTCCTTGGTTACCTGCTGATACAGGAAAACTTTTATTAAGTATTTTCAGAATAATTGCTATTGGTGTAATTATTTGGTATTTACTTAAAATAATAAAACAAAATGCTCATATTGGCTTTGTTATAAGTCTGTCATTAATTCTGGCAGGTGCTATCGGAAATTTAATAGATAGTGCTTTTTATGGAATTATTTTTAATGAAAGTGCTAATATATATAATATTGGCGGCAGTCCTGCAACATTGTTTCCTGAAGGTGGAGGATATTCTTCCTTTTTGCATGGCAGCGTAGTTGATATGTTGTACTTTCCTATTTTTGAAGGTACTTATCCAGACTGGATACCATTTAAGGGCGGAGAAAGTTTTGTTTTTTTTCAACCAATATTTAACATTGCAGATTCTGCTGTTACCGTAGGTGTTTTAATTATTCTGGTTTTTCAAAAAAGATTTTTTCAATCAGAATTAAAAAAAGATACTGTTAGTCAAACAGCAACTAATTAAATATTTATACTTTTTTTATATTACAAGTTTATATTTGAATATTTATATTTTTACTTTTTTTTGGAAAAAAAATAAGAGTGTTTTTTTATTAATTGAAAATAAATATATATTTGCAAATATTGGATAATTTAGAAGTCATTTATATTTAATGACAAATAAATAACTTTTGTCTAATGGAAATAATAAATAAAATGAGAAAAGACCCTGAAACAGGAGTAGTTACAATAGAACAATCGGAGGATTCTCCAAATGTTATTCTCAATCCGAATAAACCCGAAATAATACTTAAAGGTTCTTCATTTCCTGAAGATGCTGTAGAATTTTACTCTCCGGTTATCAATTGGTTAAACGAAAATGAAAACAATTTTAATAATACACTTGTCTGCGAATTCAATTATTCAATTTTAAGTTCTGCCTCAAATAAAATGGTATTTGAAATATTATTAAAACTTGAAAAACTAAAAGAAAAAGGTAAAGATATTTATGTAAAATGGTTTTACTCAGGATACGACGAAGATATGTACGACGAAGGAAGAGGTTTTAAAGACAGTATGAATTTAAGATTTGACCTAATAGAAAAATAATTAATGCATTATATAATAATTGAAAGCCTTTTGTTTAATTTTTAAATAAAGGGCTTTTTTAGTTTATACCAATATTAATGATAATCTATTAAAGTAGTAACTTTTCAAAAAATATTGTATCTATATAGGTCTAATTAAAATCCTTTAAGGGATTGAATAAGAATAGCCGTAGGTGAAACCTATGGAAAGTGAAAATATAAGGAATAAAAAACCGTCACGTCTATATTAAGCATCTCCTTCAGTAGAATAACAAAAAAAAAAGATACTACTCCAGGTCAGTCGTGAGAAAAGTAGTCCAATCATCGTTTTGCAAAAACGAAACAACAGAGTATATTTGTCTGGAAAAAATTTGCAACATTGAGAAGTTTTCTAAACAACTAAAAATTGTTATAAATTTACACTTTTAAGGTATGCTATTTTTTTTCAAAGCAATGACAAGACGCAGTCTCTTTAATTTATTAATATACAAGTTATCCTATGGCAAACTTGATGGATTAGGTATAAAAACAGAACATGAACTTATGAATACGAATTATTAAATAATTTTAAATTAATATACCTATGGAAAAGATATTTGTTTTATTGTTATTGTTGTTTTTATCAATTGATTGTATTAATAGAACTTGCGATTTATCAAATGAAAGTTTTAATTGTGTAAAATCAAATAATGATTTCAAATATTATATTTTAGATTCTGTGTATATATCAATTAATTTAGAAAAAAATATTTTTAAATTGAGTGATGATATTTTAGGAAGTTATTCTATTATTAATAAAACATCTTCAGAATTAATTATTCCTAAATATCCATTTGTTACATTTGAAAATGAAAATGATTGTGAATTATTTTTCACTTTTTTAAAAAAAAGTAATAGAAATGAGTATATTGAATTTAGTCCCTTAGAAAATGATTATGATTATTTATTTATTGAAGAAAGAAAAAATATCAATTTATTTGTTGGAGATACATTAACAAGGAAAATTAGTTTGAACTATTATTTTTTTGAAATTGGAAGTTATAAATTGAAAGCTACATTTAAGTTATCGAAATTTTCAAATTATAATGATATTGAATCTAATTGGATTGAATTCGAAATTAAAAATTAAGTGTCGTCCTCTAGTCCGAACTCCCCCAATTAGTCCAAGCGTAATCTGCTAACCTATTAAATCTGTCTCAAACTCTTTCAAGCCTTTGGCTTGGAAGCAAAATACATTAAGCCTCTTGGCTTAACTGCAAAAATACTAAACCGCAAGCAAGATACTTGCGGTATTTTGGGTACAAGCAAAACGCTTTCACCAGTAGTAATTAGTAAGTTAATTTTTTGATTGTGTACAAAAGTAGTGACTTTTCCAAAAATCATGTCATCATGAAATGAACTCGTGGATTTTTACTCTTATTGAAATAAAAAGTAAATTTGTTGTAATATAGTTACATTTAATCTTTCAGATATACTTTTTATAACTTTATAGCAGACATCAAAGAGTTCCCTTCGGGATGAACTGGTTTGTTTTTATGTTTAGTCACTATTAATTTACGCTATCAATTTTTTATCAAAATAATTTCAATTATCAGAAGCCTATCCCACAACATCTTCATCATCATCAATTTCAGTTTCGGCTTTTTTCTTTAATTTTGTCGATTGCGTGCTTTTTGAGGTTGGGTAAATAATGTAATCGTTATAGTCTGCTTCGCTTTCAGCCTCCCACATAAATTTTCCGATTTCGCAAATCCGCATCATCTGCCTGTAAACTTCGTTTGCTTTAGTCCATCGCAGGTCGGTTGCTTTATCTCGTTCTTTGTTTTTGGTTTTTATATCGGCATATTGATTTTTAAAGATTTCGTTTTTCGCAATCATTTCATCACAAAATGCTTCTGTCAGATTAACATCTGTAAAATCTGCAATATTTAACTTTGTATATCGAGCCAGAATATCAGCCTGAAACGATAATTCGGCATCCGAAAGTTTTGTTGGATTTTCGATATTGTATGGTTTTAAATCTACGCTGTCGGCTTCGTAAACCTGTTTTGCATAAATAATTAATCGTTTGAGCATTGTTAAAATTTCATCAGCCGTTTTATTTTTGTTTTCAACTGCAACCATTTTAAAAGTTTCCATTTCCAAATCACTAAGGAGATTATTAAGTTCTATAGCATTTTTTTCAAAATCAGTAATTAATTCAGGAGGAAAACCAAATTCAATAAATTTTTCTCTATCCCTATTAAATCTGCTTCCCATTATTGCTGTTTTCATTAATAACTCTGCATAAGTAAAACTAAAACAAGGTTTTGTAATTTCTTTGCTCATTTGTATATTTATAGTTGGTGTTTATAATAATTTACAAATATAAATCTTTTATATACATAGTTGCAAAACTTTTCAATACAAATTTCAATTTTGTATAAACAAAATATTATTTCGAGTTAATACATATTGTTTAATAATGTTCTAGTCTAAATTATGTTTAGATAGATTATAATTATATATTAATAATTCTATATTTAGTATAGATATATGCAAATATTATATGCTTATTGCATAATTTAGTCTAAATAAAGTATAATTTGGTAAATACAAATCCGTATTTGGTATAAGCATTTCTTTATTTAGAATAAACGTTTCCTATTATAATACAGATACTTCTAATTTCGGCTATTTATTTAGAATTATAATTTATTTTATCAAATACATATATCATTAACTTGAATTATTTGATAATTGAATTTTAATAATTCAGTTTATATTTATAATAAAATTGTATCATTATAGAATTGATTTATTTTAATTTAAAAAGATAATTCTATAAAATTTATTAATATAATTAGTATTTGAAATGCTCCGTACTAAATTTTAAAATTGGTTACATATAATTATATCAATACATGTAATATACCAAGAAATATTTTTTGATAAAGTTTGTAAAAAAATGATAATTAATGAGACAATTTGGAAATTAGATAATTTGAAAATATTTAATTTAGATTCAATAAATTACAAAATTAAAATATACAAATAAATTTATCAGGTTACTTAATTAAATTAACGACCTATTCCCAAATACTGTGATAAGTTAAAACGCATTTTAAAAGTCATTTCGTGAAATCTTGCTTTAACTGAAATTATTATGTTAATGATTTTACAATGTACATTCAAAGAACTTTTGTTGTTTCATATACTTAATATATTATATTAAGGCAAGTTCGCATAGCGATGACATGTTTTTTTGTTAAACATAATCACAGTATTTGGGAATAGAACATAAATTAATCACCAGCTCTTTCGGGTATTTGACTATAAACTTGCATGAATACTATTGTAATCAATCTTTGTGATCTATGTGTTAAATGTGGTAAAAAAATAGGCAAGTAAAGAGTTTTAATTTATCGCATTAATTTGAGGATAGAACATTATTTTTTCTAAACAAATAATAATAGATGCTAAAATAACATCAAATTTGTAAAAAGATTATATTTTTGTAGCAATCATTTTAATTTGAAAATAGAGAAAATGAAAAACAAAAAATTACTAAAAATATTAGGATTTTCAGTCCTTGGTTTATTAATACTTACAATAATTGGGAAAAAATCGGGAATGTTTGGCGATAATTATACAACCAAAGTAAGTACAGAGTTTCCACAAAATCGTGATATCGTTGAGCTTATTACAGCGAACGGAAAAATACAGCCCCAAACTGAAGTCAAAATAAGTGCCGATGTATCAGGCGAAATTATTGAACTTTATGTAAAAGAAGGGGACTATGTTTTTAAAGGAGATATTTTGTTGAAAATTAATCCAGATTTGTATCAATCATCTATAGACCAGATGACAGCAGCAGTTAATTCGGCAAAAGCCACACTTGCAAATTCAAAAGCAATGCAATCACAAGTAAGTGCAAAATTTACTCAATCCGAACTTTCATTCAAAAGAAATAAAACATTATACGAGCAAGGAGCAATTTCATTATCAGATTACGAAACAGTTAGTGCCGAATATGAAGTGTCAAAAGCCGAAGTTGAAGCTGCAGAACAAAGCGTTTTAGGTGCAAAATATAATGTAATGAGTAGTGAAGCATCTCTTAAAGAAGCAATGGAAAATATGAAGAAAACAACAATTTATGCACCTATTGAAGGCACTATCAGTAATTTAAATGTCGAAAAAGGAGAACGTGTTGTTGGAACTATTCAAATGGCAGGTACTGAAATTATGACAATTGCCGATTTGGACAACATGGAAGTTCAGGTTGATGTAAACGAAAATGATATTATCAGAGTAACAAAAGGAGATTCAGTAATTATTGAAGTTGACGCATTTATTGACGAAACTTTTACAGGCATTGTTACTGAAATTGCTAATTCAGCAAATGTTACCGGATTAGGTTCAGACCAGATTACAAACTTTGAAGTAAAAATTGCAATACTGAAAGATTCTTATAACCATTTAAATGTAAATAACGATAGTGTATTTTATCCATTTCGTCCGGGTATGTCAGCAACAGTGGACATTAAAACTGAAACAAAATATAAAGTATTATCAATTCCAATACAAGCAGTTACAACACGAACCGACACGTCAGGTGTAGTTGTCGATGACGAAGTTATTACAGACGAAAAAGATAATGAAGATGTTGAGACAACATCCGATGAAATATTTGAAGTTGTTTTTGTTTACGAAAACGAAAAAGCAATCTTAAAAAAAGTTGAAATAGGAATTCAGGATAATTCATATATTGAAATTTTATCAGGAATTACAATTGACGACGAAGTAATTGTTGCACCATATAGCGTAATATCCAAAAAACTGGAAAACAATTTAGGAATTAAAAAAGTTAAAAAAGAAGAACTTTTTGTCGAATAATTATTTAAAAAAAGAAAAACTAATTACAAATAAAATAAATGTCTTTAATATTAAATATTGAAACATCAACAGAACTATGTTCTGTTTGTTTGGCTGATAAATATACACTTTTATCAAAACGAAATAGCTTTGATGAAAAATCACATGCTTCTCAATTAACCATATTTATTGAAGAAATATTTGCAGAATTTAAAATATCAGTATCCGATTTATCAGCAATAGCAGTAAGTCAAGGACCAGGCTCTTATACCGGATTGCGAATTGGAGTTTCAACCGCAAAAGGAATAGCTTATGCTGCTGATAAACCATTAATTGCAGTCGATTCATATAATGCAATGGCAAACGCAGTTAAGCAGCAAATTTTTAATAATAAAGATTTTGTCAGTAATTATTTACTTTGTCCTATGATAGATGCTAAGCGAATGGAAGTTTATACATCACTATATAATTCAGATTTAGAAACAATAGAGAAAATTAATGCCAAAATTATAGATGAAAATTCCTTTACAGATTTACTAAGTAAACAAAGAATTTATTTTTTTGGCAATGGTTCAGATAAATTTAAAAATATCATAAAATCAGAAAATGCTGTTTTTGTTGAAAATATTTTCTCTTATTCAGAATACATGATTCAACAATCTTATACAGCTTTTCAAAACCAAAAGTTTGAAGATATTGCATATTTTGAACCTTTTTATCTAAAAGATTTTGTAGCAAGTCTTCCTAAAAAGAATATTTTAAAATAATAATGCGAATTAAGGGTTAAAAATAAAAAAGAGTTTGTCATGCTGAAAGCAACTTGTGGATTTGTAAAGACGAAGTTATAAATGTAAAGATGAAAAACAGAATACTTTATTTTTTTCATATTTACAACTTTGAGTTCTTCTCTTTTTCTACAAGTTCGTTCTACGATGACTTACAATGTATTATATAAAGGAAGAAAATCCAACACTTAAATCGCATTAATAATTTTAATTTGATTTTGTTTTTTAATTGAAAATTCAATCATTTGCTATATTTTTGTAAAAAAATATTTTTAAACGAAACTAACATTTATAAATTAATAATATTCAATAATTAATTATGGCTAATTTAGCAGATTTCAGAAACGGATTGTGTTTAGTATTTAATAACGATTTATACACAATTGTACAATTTCAGCACGTTAAGCCCGGAAAAGGAGCTGCATTTGTAAGAACAAAACTTAAAAGTTTAACTAACGGAAGAGTAATCGAAAACACTTTTAATGCAGGAGCTAAGGTAGATGTAGCAAGAGTAGAACGCAGACCTTATCAGTTCTTATTTAAAGAAGAAAACGGATATGTATTTATGAATCTCGAAACATTTGAACAAATTCCAATAGCCGAAAATTTAATTGAAGGAGTTCAGTTTTTAAAAGAAGGACAAGAAGTTGAAATATTGGTACATGCCGACACCGAAACACCGTTAAGTTGCGAATTGCCATCATTTATAATTATGGAAGTAACATACACTGAACCGGGACTTAAAGGAGATACTGCTTCGTCAAATGTTATGAAATCGGCAACAGTTGAAACCGGAGCAACAGTTCAGGTTCCGCTATTTATTGAAACAGGTGAAAAAATTAAAATAGATACTCGTACAAGTACTTACGTTGAAAGAGCAAAAAAATAATAATTAGAAGTATTATCTTCTGTTAATCAATTTTATGGAAACAATTGCTTCTTTTGATAGACTGAAATTCTGCAATTTTAAACTTAAAACATTGCTGAATTTTACTCAGGCAATTAATCATAATTTGCCTACTGAAGAACTATTGTTTACTTATAAAAAACTTCTCAGAGAGGAACTTAACATTGGAAAAGTTCTTCTCTTCGGATACAACCGTCAAAAATGGGAAATAATTTTAAAATCAGGAATTGAAGAAAAAGATTACATAGAATTATCTGTAGAAAAAGATTTACTTCAACTTGATGATATAAACATTACGCTTTCAATAAATAATCCAAAATTACGTACTTTTGATTTTGTTATTCCGGTTTTTCATAATAGTAAAGCACTTGCTTACGTACTCATTGGTGATGTTGAAGAAGAACAAGAGGGAATTAGTCCATCAATAAAACATCTTCATTTTATACAAACACTTACAAATGTAATAATTGTATCAATAGAAAATAAACGACTTGTCGAGGAAAATGTTCAACAGGCACGTATGAAAAAAGAGTTGGAAATGGCAGCAATTATGCAAGAAATGCTTGTTCCGGCAGTTGACAGTTTTCCAAAAAACAATTATATTACAATTCAACCTTTTTACCTTCCACACTTTGAAGTTGGTGGCGATTATTACGATTTTGATGTAATTTCTGAAGACGAAATGTTTTTCTGTGTTGCCGATGTATCGGGAAAAGGAATGCCAGCTGCATTATTAATGTCTAATTTTCAAGCAAATCTAAAAGCTCATTTTGTTCAGAATACTTCTATCGAAGATTTATTAAAAAAATTAAACCAACTTGTTATAAAAAACGCAAATGGCGAAAAATTTATAACACTCTTTATTGCAAGATATTGTTATAAAACTAGAATTTTAACTTTTGTAAATGCCGGACATAATCCACCAATGATTTACAATAAAAAAGATAATCAAATTACATTTCTAAACAAAGGTTGTACAGGTATTGGAATGTTAGATGAAATTCCAAAAATTGAAGTTGGAAGAATACTTATTGAAGATAATAGTAAATTACTTTGTTACACAGATGGATTATCAGAATTACCATTCGAAAATATTGAAGAATACGGTTTATTGATAACCCAAAAATGTCTTGCAACCGATAAATCTATAAAAGAAACACTTAATGATATTATTAATGAATTGAAAATTAATAAAGAAAATACAAATATTTTTGATGATATAACAATTTTGGGTGTCGAATTTCATGTTTAATCAAAGTTAATAATTTACAATTTTGAAAATAAAAACCAAAATAAACCTTAAATAATTTAACCCTAATTTTAACGTTTATTCCAAATACAAACAAAATAAACATTTTAAGCCATGAAAAACTATTTACTAACAATTTCAATTTTACTGATATTTCAAATAACTTATAGCCAAACAAGTACAATTACTGTTTACTCTCAGAATGCAGAAAACTTTTTTCTATACTTAAATAATACATTACAATGTGATACAGCAAAATCTTCAATTACGGTCAAAAATTTAAATTTAACTGTTTATTCAATGAAAATTGAGTTTGAAGATATTTATATAACAGCTATCGAAAAAACTTTATATGTTACTCCTGCAACTAATTCGGCGTACACAATAAAGAAAAAAACAAACGGAAAATATAAGTTATGGCTTGTTTCCCAAATTTCGACCAATCAGGGAGTTGTAAACAATAATACAAACAACAATAATACTTACAATCCAAATGGCAATTCAAATAATAGTACAAATGTATGGTTAGACCTTTGGAGTGAAGCACTTTCTATAGATTTAAATGGTATGGTTGACCCTAATAACTATGTTGATAACGGTTATAATGGAGGAAGTAAGCCAACAGGTTGTACTGCAAATATGAGTACACAAAGTTTTGCAAATGCAAAACAAACTATTTCTGCAAAGTCATTTGAAGATGATAAGATAAAGGTTGCTCAACAAATTGCCGGAACAAATTGTCTTAAATCGTATCAGGTTAAAGAAATAATGATGTTATTTTCTTTTGAAGATTCGAAATTGAAATTTGCAAAATATGCATATCATCACACTTCAGATTTAGGAAATTATTATACAATTAATGACGCATTTACATTTTCAACTTCAATTGATGATTTAAACAACTATATAAATTCATTAAAATAAAAATTGAGTATATTTAAAGTGACTTTGCAGAAAATACACCATGCTGAGGCTGTCTCAAAACCCGTCATTGCGAACGATAGTGAAGCAATCTTGTACATTAAAGCTCTAATTTACAGATTGCTTCAAAACTGTGTTTTTCCCAATGACGTTGTTTTTGACAGTTTTGAGACAGCCTCGTTAGTTTTAGAAAAAGTCACTACTTTTTTACGCAATAAAAATAATAACATATATAACTAATACTAAATAAGTGATTGTATTTTATCATATTGGAAGATATTTTTTATTAATCGGAAAAGTTTTTGCCAAACCCGAAAAACAAAGTATCTACTTTAAGCAAATTGTTAAAGAAATCGAAAAAATCGGAATAAATTCTATTGGAATTGTTTTGATAATTTCGGTATTTATGGGAGCTGTAATTACATTACAGACAGCTTATAACTTTACAAGTCCTATAATTCCCAGATATTTAATAGGTCTTGGAGCACGAGATTCTATGCTTCTTGAATTTTCTTCAACCATGGTAAGTTTAATTCTTGCCGGAAAAGTAGGTTCAAATATTGCTTCTGAAATAGGAACAATGAGAGTTACAGAACAAATAGATGCTCTTGAAATTATGGGTGTTAATTCAGCCGGAATATTGATTCTGCCAAAAATATTAGCCTCACTGTTTTTCTTCCCTATACTTTGTTTAATGAGTATGTTTACAGGAATTTTTGGTGGTTATCTTGCATCTGTTTTTACTGATGCCGTAACTCCTGATATGTATATTATGGGAATACATTCGTTTTTTGTTCCATTTTATATAGTTTACTCTTTGGTTAAAATGATAATCTTTGCTTTTATAATATCATCAATATCTGCATATTATGGTTACTATGTAAAAGGAGGAGCTTTAGATGTAGGAAGAGCAAGTACTCAGGCAGTAGTTTACAGCAGCATTTTAATTCTTCTTTTTAATGTATTATTAACACAATTAATGTTGGCATAATGATAAATGTAAATAATATCCGCATTAAATTTGGAGATAACGAAGTATTAAAAGGAATAACAACTACTTTTGATAGAGGCAAAATAAATCTTATTATTGGACAAAGTGGCTCTGGTAAAACGGTGTTATTAAAAACTATAATAGGATTACATGAACCCGACGAAGGCGAAATAATTTATGACGGCAGGGTGTTCTCAGGTTCAAAATCTAAATTTAAAAAAGAAATCAGAAAAGAAATTGGAATGGTTTTTCAGGGAGGTGCATTATTTGATTCTGAGACAGTTGAAGAAAATATTATGTTTCCATTGGAAATGTTTACAAATATAACTTTGGAAGAACGTCTTGACAGAGCAAATTTTTGTTTGAAAAGAGTTAATCTTGAAAATGCAAATCATTTGTTCCCTAGTGAAATAAGTGGGGGTATGCAAAAACGTGTAGCAATTGCAAGAGCTATTTCATTAAATCCAAAATATCTGTTTTGTGATGAACCAAATTCAGGGCTTGACCCTGTAACTTCAATTGTAATTGATAATCTGATTAAAGAAATTGCACAGGAGTATAACATGACTACAATTATTAATACTCACGATATGAACTCAGTAATTGAAGTTGGTGATAAAATTGTTTATATTCACGAAGGACATAAATGGTGGGAGGGGACAAGTGAAGAAATTTTTAATACCAATAATGTTGAACTTAATAATTTTGTATTTGCATCTGAAAAGATGAAAAAATTAAAATTCAATAAAGTTTAGTTTTTTTTCAGATTTATAAATCTACCCAGTCGCCGTTTTCTTTAATTAAGTTAATAAGTTCATTAACAGATTCTTTTTCAGGAATATTTTTCTTGACAATTTCTTTATTTTTATATAAAGTAATTTTTCCGGCTCCTGCACCAACATAACCGTAATCGGCATCAGCCATTTCGCCGGGACCATTTACAATACAACCCATTATGGCTATTTTCAAACCTTTTAGATGAGAGGTTTTTGCTCTGATTTTTGCAACAGCTGATTCCAAATCAAATAATGTTCGACCGCATGATGGACACGAAATATATTCTGTTTTCGAAATTCTCAATCTCGACGCCTGTAAAATAGAGAATATAGTTTTTGATAATTCATAATTCTTTATTTTGCCAAAATGTGAGATGTAAATTCCATTTAATAAGCCATCTATTAGAAAAACACTTAGGTCTATCGAAAGCTGTAATTGTAAATTAGTAAGATTTTTTTCAGAACTGTCAATATATAAAATTACAGGATTTTCGCATTTTTTTTCTTTTAACATCGAAAAAGATAATCTGTTTTCTCCAATGTAATTATCTGTAATACAATATAAAATAAAAACAACAGTTTTATCGTTGTTTATTTTTTCAAAGTATTTGCTTTCAATATCTTTATAATTTACTAATACAAAATTTAATATTTCTGATTTTTTTTCAGATTTCAAATAATCTCGGAATTCGAAAAATGGATAACAATTTTTCTGTAAATTCCACTTTTTGTGATTAATTATAAATTTTGATTTTTTGGGTAAACTATTGGAAGTTGATTTTTCGTTAGAATAAATATAATCAGGAGTAAATTCGCTGTTTGACAGTAAATTATTCTCATAAGAACTGTTTCTAGTGTTTGACAAATTTGTTATAACAACTGGTACATTATTTTGACCAATGTTTAAAACTTTGAAAGTTTTACGAGGCTGAGTTTGATAAGGATTGAAAAATTCTGTTGTTTTTCTAATGAACTTTTTCTTGTCAGCTCTTGATGTTGAATAATCTACAATAAATTTTGACACCGGAATTTCTTTTTCGGGAGCTTCGGTCAATGAAACTCTAATTGTATCTCCAATTCCATCAACAAGTAATGCACCTATACCTATTGCAGATTTAATTCTACCGTCTTCGCCCTCTCCAGCCTCAGTAACTCCCAGATGTAGAGGAAAATTAAGGTTTTCTTCTTTCATCTTTTTTACAAGCAAACGACAAGCCTGCACCATCACAACAGTATTGCTTGATTTTAATGAAATTACAATTTTTGTAAAATTAGTTTCTTTGCAAATTCTCAGATATTCTAAAGTTGCTTCAACCATTCCCAGAGCAGTATCTCCGTATTTTTCAACAATTCGTTTAGAAAGTGAACCGTGATTTGTTCCAATTCTTACAGCAGTTTTATTTTTTTTACAAAGATTTAAAAGTGGGATAAATATTTTCTTAATTTCTTCTAATTCTGAAATATCTGAATTTTTAGAAGTAGTGAAATTTCCCGGATTAATTCTGATTTTTTCAACAACAGCTGCTGCTGCAAATGCTGCTTTCTGATTAAAGTGTATATCGGCAATTAGTGGATTATTATATCCATTTTGTAAAAGCAATTTCTTTATTTCAGCAAGAGCTTCAACATCATTTATATTTGGAGTTGTAATTCTAACAAAATCTGCACCTGCATTAATTATTTCTATGGACTGTTGCGTTGTTTTCTCAATGTCAAGCGTATTAGTATTGGTCATAGACTGAAGTCTAATTGGATTTTTTCCACCCAAAGGGTAGTTTCCAATTAAAACTTTAATACTCTTACTTCTCTTATAGTTTAAAATATTATTGCAATAGTCCATAGTTTTTTTATCAGGTTATTCTAAATCCATTTTATCTTCTGTTGCATCATATACATCATCAGGACTTTTGGTGTCTTCTTCAACAACAGCTCTATTAAGATGAACAGGTCTGACATTTTTACGAAGTTTTAGATTAAGAGCTTCGACTATTAACGAGAAGAATACTGCAAAATAAATATATGCCTTTGGTACTTCAAGTAGTAATCCTTCCAAAACTAACATAAACCCGATAAGAATTAAAAACGAAAGGGCAAGCATTTCAAGAGTTGGTTTTTTACTGATATAATTTGCTATTTTGGTTGAAAAAATAAGCATAATTCCCATTGAAACAACTACAGCTGTTATCATTGCAATTAAATTATCTGTTATTCCAACTGCTGTTAATATCGAATCGAAAGAGAAAACAATATCTATTAAAATAATCTGTAAAACTGCTTTTGCTAAGGTAAAATCTTTATTATCACCTTTTTCTTTAGCTTCGCCTGCTATTTTATGATGAATTTCAGAAACACTTTTGCTCAAAAGAAACAAACCTCCTGCAAAAAGTATAACTTCTCTAATACCAATTCCATGAAAAGTAAGGTATAATTTATGAAAAAAATCTTGAGATTCTTCAATTTGAATAATCAGGTCTTCTTTACTTATACCTTCGAGTGGAAAAAATGGAGCTGTTAAATGTTTCAAAGTCCATGTTATACTAATAAGTATTCCAATCCTAAACACCATTGCAAAAAACAAACCCAAAAGTCTGGATTTTGCCTGTTTTTCTTTTGGTAATTTGTTGGTAATAATAGATATAAATATTATATTATCAACACCTAAAACTATTTCTAAAAATGTTAACGTTATAAATGCAAAAATAAATTCCATGATATTAGATTTAAGTTAAAAGATAAATTAAACTAAAATATTGTAATAAAATATGTTAAAAGTAATAAAATCAAAATAATCAGATAAACAAAAATCAGTAAAATAAATTACTTTACAAAAAACTTCTTGGTTTAAATTTGCTCAAATTCCGAAATTTTAGAAAATTTTGTTATCATCAAATTGTCTTCACAAATTTGAAGTAATTGGCAAGTATATTTTTTTATTACCGGATGCGTAAAATATGGTGCAATTTCATTTAAAGGAACTAATACAAATTTGCGATTATGTAAATGTTTATGAGGAATTTGCAATTTTTCGCTATTATAAATCTGATAATTGAAAAATAAAATATCAATATCTATTGTACGGGCTTCATAATTCAAAGAATTTTTTACTCTTTCTAGTTTCAATTCTATTTTATGTATTTTTTCTAAAATTTTAATTGGACTATATCCAGTTTCAATTTGAATTACTTGATTTAAGAAAAGATTTTTGTCTTCAAATCCCCAAGGTTCAGTTTGGTATAAATGAGAAGTTTTAATAATTTTTCCAATTTGTCGATTTATGAGATAGAGAGCTTTTTTAATGTATAACTCTCTATTTCCTAAACTACTACCAAGTGATAAAAATACGGTGTTCATATTTTAATTGAAACCCATTTTTTTAGTACTAATCTCGCTGTAATCTCTTGATTCTTTATTGTATATTTCGGCAAGAATTGTTGGTTTTTCAACTTTTCCTTCGTATTTGAGTTTTTCCCAGAGATTTTGTGCTTTTTCAATTGATAATTCGTCAAATTCATATCTTGCTATCAATCTTCCTTTTCTGAGAATTGCCTGATCAATTTGTCTGATATTTGCGTTGAAAGTACAAATAATTTTAAACGAAAATGCATCAGAAAGTAATCCGTCTCCTAAGTTTAGTAGATTTACGAGCGAATTGTTATTAGTATTGCCCGAAACTCTTGGTTTTAAAAGGTCTTCGCAATCTTCGAGAATTAAAACGCTGTCTTTAAATTTAGAAATAAAAGGTAAAAAGCTAGGTGAACTCATTGCTTCCATCAAATTTAAAGGAAGAAATATAAATCGACGATTTATTGTGGACATTAAATATCTGATATAAGTTGTTTTACCTGTTCCGTATTTGCCATGTAAAAGAACTAAACCATTCGTGTCTTCTTTTTGCAAAAAGTCGTTGATTGTATTATGCACCGGATAAAAATCTTCGTTATAGTTATCTTCAATGCTAAGTTCCATCTTCTTAATATCGAATTTCTTAAATTCGAGTCCAGCTTCGTTTTTACCGGTTGTTGAAACCATGTAAAATTTTTGTTTATGTTTTTTCTTTTTCTTAGCTTGTTCTAAAAGTTTAACTACTTCTGTAATTTCTTCAAAGTCAACTTCTTTTCCGTACCAAAATTCAGCTTTATATGAATTTATTTCAAGTAAAACCTTCTCTTTAAGTATTATCAGATATGCTGAGCTTGAATAATCTACTTTACAAAGACTTTTATTTTTAGCCTGTTCTTCTTTAAGTATAAAATTTTGCTCGGTTAGTTGATATTTTTCAGATAGTTTTTTCAGAAAACTTTTTAAGTCAATTGAAGCATATACATTGTAAGTATTACATAATTCATTGTATAGATGAATAAAATATTTACCAAGATGCAGCTCATCGTCAAAATTTCCGAAAATATCAACGTGAGTTCCTTTTAAAAATGAATCTGAAAATTTATTTAAAATGTTGTTTGTATGATTATTTTGATTGTTTTCCATTATGTAAATTTTAAAAAGGGTACAAAAATACACTTTTATTTTAATTAAAGGTATCTATTTAATTTAAAAATATTGATTTTAATTATGAAGATTATTTGGGTTCAGATGATTTTATGAATTTTAAAATAGATTTGATTTCATAAAAGGTGAAAATGAAGTAGTTGAGTAAAAAGAAAATCACAAAATTTATTGCATTTTCTTTATATAAAATTAGGTATATTACTAAAAAAACAAGGTATATAACAAGTTTTAAAGTTGTTGACAACATAAAAAATACTGAAAATCTAGCAAGTCTTACTGTTGTTGATTTAAGCAGATAATAGTGAATTAAAATTGTAAAACCATACAAAAACATTATTATAAATACAAAAACCGGCAAAAACAATTTTTTGTCAACGAAAGTAAAAAAAAGAAAATATATAAGGCTAAGAACTAAAGTTAATTTACTTAATCCAAAAATGAATTTTTTAATTTCTGATGTCATTTAATATTATAAATCTTTTACTGCAATATAAATTGAAAGAATTACCGAAAGCAAAGACAAAACAACAGTAAACAAAGGAAATGTAAAATTGAGGTATTTATCAATTTGTACACCGCCAAATACTCCCATAAATATTATTGCTCCCATCTGAAATGCCAATGAAGAATATCTTGCATAAGCATTATAATTTGATTTTTTATCTTTTTTATTTTTATGATTTTGTTCCAACAGGTATCGATTTATTTTCGGAATCCATTTTGCAAGTACCTGTAAAAATTGCACCCGGTTCAATAGCTATTTTGTTGGTTATTAAATCACCATTTATTTTAGCTGAAGCACTCAATGTCAGTAGTTCAGAAACAAATAAACGTCCATCTACTCTACCTTCTATTAAAGCATTTTTACATTTAATATCACCTTCAATTTTACCTGTATTTCCTACAACTAATCTTCCATTAACTTGCATATTTCCAATTAACAAACCATCAAATCTAAAATCTCCTTCGGCTTTAATGTCGCCCTTAATTTCAGTTCCAGCAGCAATGTCGTTATGTTTTTTTAAAATTACTTCTTGATTCTTTCCCATTTTATTATATTGTTAGTGAAAATTCTTTTAAAAATATAAAACTATTAAATATTTTTGAATTTTCTTAATTTTTTTTGAGTTTAAAATTTTCTAAAAATTTTGTTGTATAGTTACCCTTCACAAATTCAGGGTCTTGCATTAATTGTACATGAAAAGGTATTGTCGTAAAAATTCCTTCGATTACAAATTCATCAAGTGCTCTCGACATTTTAAATATAGCTTCTTCTCTGGTTTGAGCAACTGCAATAAGTTTTGCAATCATCGAATCGTAATTTGGTGGAATTGTATATCCTGCATATACGTGGCTATCAACTCGTACACCATGTCCGCCGGGTATATGAAGTACTTCAATTTTTCCCGGTGAAGGTCTGAAATTATTAAATGGGTCTTCAGCATTAATCCTACATTCAATAGCGTGCATTTGTGGATAGTAGTTTTTCCCTGAAATATGAATTCCGGCTGCTATTTTTATTTGTTCTTTAATTAAATCATAATTAATAACTTCTTCAGTTATTGGATGTTCTACCTGAATTCTGGTATTCATTTCCATAAAATAGAAGTTACGGTCTTTATCTACTAAAAACTCAATTGTTCCTACTCCTTCGTAATTTATTGATTGTGCAGCTTTAATAGCAGCAAGACCCATTTTTTCGCGTAATTCGGGTGTCATAAAAGGAGATGGTGTTTCTTCAAGTAGCTTTTGGTGTCGTCTTTGTACGGAACAATCTCTTTCAGATAAATGGCATACTTTACCGTATTGGTCTCCTGCAATCTGTATTTCTATATGTCTAGGTTCTTCAATATATTTTTCAAGATACATTCCATCATTTCCAAAAGCAGCTGAGGCTTCTTGTTTTGCAGAATTCCAAGCATTTTCAAAATTTTCTTCATTCCATATTATTCTCATTCCTTTTCCACCACCGCCAGCTGTTGCTTTAAGCATAACGGGATAACCAATTTCTAAAGCTACTTTTTTACCTTCAGCAATAGATAGAATTAAATCTTTTGAACCGGGAACAATAGGTACACCGGCTTCTATCATTGTTTTTCGTGCAGTTGCCTTATCTCCCATTTTATCAATCATTTC
>Ga0316608_1000368_pt1 | contig 22482 bp, 16 predicted proteins | sample MIS2016152B_MG_FD_207673 | JGI IMG/M metagenome (GOLD analysis project Ga0316608, IMG submission 207673) | Microbial mat bacterial communities from Middle Island sinkhole, Lake Huron, Michigan, United States - MIS.2016.152B | ecosystem: Environmental > Aquatic > Freshwater > Lake > Sediment...
AAGCACTCGAAGTCTGGTTTGTCACCGGTAGTCAACATTTATACGGCCCGGAAACATTGAAAAAGGTTGCCGAACATTCTCAGGAAATAACAACATTTTTTGATAGCAACTCCAAAATTCCGGTAAAAATTGTTTTTAAACCGGTAATGAAATCTCCCGACGAAATCACCAACTTATGCATTGATGCAAATGCTGCCCGCAATTGTATCGGATTAATTACCTGGTGCCATACTTTTTCGCCATCGAAAATGTGGATAAACGGGTTAAAGACGCTTCAAAAACCTCTTTTACACTTACATACACAGTATAACCGCGATTTACCATGGGGCGAAATCGATATGGATTTTATGAACCTCAACCAGGCAGCTCATGGCGACCGGGAACATGGTTTTATAATGACCCGTATGCGCATAACCCGCAAAGTGGTAGTTGGATACTGGAAAGACGAAGAAGTAATTGAACGTATTGGAACCTGGACCAGAGCTGCTGCCGGATGGTACGATTTTCAGAAAGCAAAAATTGCCCGCTTTGGCGACAACATGCGCGAAGTAGCTGTTACCGAAGGCGATAAAGTTGAAGCTCAGATTAAATTTGGCTTATCGGTTAACAGTTATGGCGTTGGCGATATCGTAAAGGTTATTAACGAAGTAGCTGATGCCGACATTGATAAATTAGTAAAAGAATATGCAGAGCTTTATCAGATAGCAGATGCTGGAAAACCAGGAGCCACGTTTCACCAGAATGTGCGCTACCAGGCCCGTATTGAACTTGGAATTCGCCAATTTTTAGAGGCCGGAGAATTTAGCGGGTTTACCACCACCTTCGAAGATCTCCATGGATTATCGCAACTTCCCGGATTAGCATCGCAACGGTTGATGGCTTCCGGTTACGGATTTGGCGCTGAAGGCGACTGGAAACATGCCGCAATGGTAAGAGCTTTGAAAGTAATGGGAACCGGACTTAAAGGCGGCTGCTCGTTTATGGAAGATTACACCTACCACCTGAATCCAAATGGAATGAAGGTTTTGGGAGCCCATATGCTCGAAATTTGTCCAACTATTGGCGAAGGAAAAGCAAAACTGGAAGTACATCCATTGGGAATTGGTGGAAAAGATGCTCCGGCTCGTTTGGTATTCAATGTTCCAACCGGACCTGCAATAAATGCAAGTTTAATTGATATGGGTAACCGTTTCCGAATGATTGTAAATTCGGTTGATTGTGTGCTTCCCGATGCGGATATGCCTAAACTACCTGTAGCCCGTGCGTTATGGGTACCTCAACCAGACCTGAAAGTTGGCGCTGCTGCCTGGATTTATGCTGGTGGAGCTCACCATACCGCTTTCAGTCAGGCATTAAATGCTGAATACATCGAAGATTTTTCGGAAATGGCCGGGATTGAGTATGTTCATATTGGCAAAGAAACCTGCATTACCGATTTCAAAAAAGAATTACGCTGGAACGAAATGTATTATGCCCTTGCAAAAGGATTTTAATACTTCGTCAACTTAACATATTTAAACCTTAGTATAACCATTTGATGAGCTTTGCGGCTAAAACCTTTTAGCCGCAAGTGCATCAAAGAATAACCAAAGCATTTAATCCCTCATCTGGCTTTAGAACTCTAAACTAAACCCGGAGAGAAAGAAGAGTTTGTTGTAATAGTTAGATAGTTAGTTAGTTAAATTTAGAGATTAATCCTCCTGGTAATTCAGGGGGATTTTTGTTTTTGGAGGAATAAAATACAGTTTATATTCTGTCAGAAGGCTCATTACAGGCTGGTAAGTAAGATCGCGAAGCTTTGATAAAGGCGGTCAGCATAGGGTTTTTACTTAAAAGCTCATTCAGCCGTTTTATAACTTATTGCCACACCGGCACCATTGGTATCGAGTGTAGTTTTGTAATTCGGAAGTTTGATAACATACTCATAAAAATCGTAGTTGTTGTGCTGGCCGACATTATGCGTAACAAAACACCCTCCCACCAGCAGTTTGGGATTCATATCTTTAAAATAGTTAATATACCAGCTCTTATCGGCATCGCTAAAGACAAAATCCACAGGCCCTTTTAATGCAGGCACAAGTTTATGGGCGTCGGCAAGCCGTGTGTCAATATATTTTGACAGCCCTGCTTTTTCAAAATTAGCCAGTGCTTCTTTATGCCTCCGTTCGTCTATTTCGATGGTTAAAAGTTTACCGCCCGTTTTGCTCAGCGCCCAGGCAATCCAAATACCCGAATGACCTGTAGAGGTACCTATCTCCACCGCATTTTTGTAGTTGTTCTTTAAAATAATATCATACAAGAGCTGCCCGTCCGATTCCGGCACATTCATATCGCGCCATCGGTATTGACTGCTGTTTAAAAATTCTTTAACCTGCTTATCCAGTTTGGCAGTATTGCTGGTCTCCTTCGACTGGGAATAGGTTTCATCAATTCCAAACAGGGCGATTAAAAAGAAACTGATGGAAAACAGGTATAGCAAACGCTTTAAGTTTTTCATAATTTTGGGTTTCGGATAATAACTTACGTAACCTACTTATTATAAACAACCTAATTATTGAATTGTTTAAGAGTATTTAGAAATTTAATATTGTTTATGCGCATTTATTTTTGTATCGCGCTTTCCAAAATTGAAATTTTGTAATTATTGCTAATACTTAGCTTTATCCAGCCAATCTTGTCATTATTCTTAGGAGCTGTAATTTTAATCCCAATATACTGAATTACTTCCTGAGGAAAAGAATTACAGGTATAATGCGACTGTGTATAATTATAAACTGCGGTATCACCATTTACTATTGGAAACAAAACTCTGCTTGAATACCACTCGTCACTCAACGTAACCGTATCCGATTTAAAGGATTCGGATTTCTCTAAATAATCGCCCTTACTTTTAACAAGAAGTTTAAACTGGTTCGGAGTAATTTTTACGATAGAATCGGAGATGCCTATCCTCATACAAGAATAGCTGGTAGTATTATAAATATGAATTCTAGGCTTATCTTCTGCATTAATCGTTTGAGTTCTATAATTCAGGAACGTTGTATCGTTACTGTCAAATCCATTAACGAGGCAGTTAGTGTTTAAGCATAATATCCGGGATTGTGGAATTTGACCAAGACCTTGTGAACCCCAAATCTCACTTGTAAACTGAAAATCAGGAATTTTATCTCCGTTAACGTCTAAATCAAATGCTTTTTTAGCATAATAACCGCCAACTAAAACAGTATCGTAATTTGTAACCCGAAGGCCTGTTTCAAACCCAACCACTATTTTATCTTTTATATTATTACCAGCATCTTCCTTTTTGCAGGCGATTGTAAAAAGGAAAACTACGAATACAAAAATTAAGGTAATTCTCATATATATGTATTTTGAAGCGAAGTCTAATATAATACCGGGTTGGATTTCGCACCATTTTTTTTACTTTGAAAAAACCTGCAAGCGGGTTTATCACCCAACCTTTCATCGAAACCTATTTTTCACCTACCTAAATTCGATACTCCTTAATACAAATTCTCTTATTTATCAAAATTATAGCCATTGGTATAATTCCTCCCAACGGTAATAGATATAGAATTAAATGAATTCAAATTATAAACTAACGACCACATGGTGATGTCTTGCGATATACTTTTCAATAAAGCTATCGATTCATTTTTAGAAAAAACGCCATCATGCTGGCTCAATTTCAAATACGCCTTTTTATAGCGGTCACAAGGTACATCTAAAGGAGCTCCGGAGTTATATACAATAAAATTTGTTGAAACCATAAATGGCTCTGTATTTCTGGTAATTTTCATGTCATTATCTACATATTCAATAATTGCAGCATTTCCTTGTTTATCAGCAATGAGAAAATGTACCGGAGGATCGGTTGCTTCATAATTGTAATTCTGAAGCAGCGTAATTGCATGGTCAGTATTTTCAGCGTAATCTAAAACAAGTCGGATTAACGCCAAATCGTAAAAAGTAGCTTTATCTTTATCGTATGGAGGCTTAGCACTTGGCACTGCCATTAAGCCAATTGAGACACCCATTTCATTTACACCATCTAAAGGCAAATAAGGCGCTTTTGCTAATTTGCCAGGATTGTTGATTAACTCCTGATAACTAACGTTTTCAGAAAACCCACAATAAAAAAGATCAACCATAGAATAAGACGAAAAGCCATTGGGAGGTGAAGTATGCAACAGTAAACTAGCCCTGTGGAAAAAATCAAAATTCCGGCCAAAGAGAATATTATCTTTTGCTCCCATTGCGGCAAAACAAGAACATGCCCAATTATTCTTTTCTCCGGAGAAATTTTCAACCGGGATTGTGTTTTTACTAATACCTGATTTTAAATGCTTATCAAATCCGTAATCCTGATTATAATCCATGTAATAGAGTGGGTAATCATCAATTTTTTTCAGCTCTCCGGGCTTAATATCTTCAAGTTTAATATCAGTAAAGATTATACTTTTTTGTTCTTCACCTTTTTTACAATTAGTCAAAAACAGAATTATACAAATTATTAAAGTGTACCTACAGCTAATATTTTTCATATACTTTTACTAAAAGGTAGTTCATAAATATGGATTTTTGAGTTGTAGCTTCTGAAATTCAGGTTTCCCATTAATAGATCCCTTTCTTGATAAAGACCCTGTAAAAATCTCCAGAATTACCTAAATGGTAAATTGTTTTCACTTTTGTTACCTCCCTGTTAATCAATCATGATTTTAAAATGCAAACCTGCTCAGAAATAGTGTTAATCTATTGGTTTTCTGTTCAAAAACAGACTGTTTTAGTCCCAAATACAAAAGGTGCGTAAATCTTTTTTGGAGAAAAGAAAATGAAAAAAGAATGTGAGTATGTAAAAATTAAGAATTCCAGAATAAAAATTAAGAGTCATAATCATAAGAAAAATGAAAACTTCTGCCCCTACCCCTTCTTTATATGATATTCCCAAGGCGAAACGTCCATTGTTTTTCGAAACAGCTGCGAAAAGTAAAACGGATCATAAAAAGCCTGCTCAGTGGCAATTTCTTTGAATGGAATATTCGACAAATCGAGCAGCTAATATAAAAGTAATTTTCAGACACATTGGCTTTCTGAATCGAGAAAAAAACAATATCGGAGATATAAAATAATTTTGTCTTAGAATTAACTTCTAATTACGACTGAATATACTCCGGTAAAACAATGGCTTTATGATTATTAAACCATTCTTCTTACCAAAATCTATAAATAAGTTTCCTGCAAAAACTTAATAATATAGTCTATGCATTTCAAAGTTAAATCCATTTACACATCGGAAGCAATTCGTTATTTTCGTAATATTATGCATGTCAAAAAAAGCATACCAGCACATTAGTAATAAGCTTTAAAATATAAAACATATACAATTATGAAACGAAAATATTTTTCAAAATCGCTTTTTATAGCATTGATTATCTTTTTGTTTGGAGCCTCTGGGATAATCTCTGCCCAGAAAACATATCAGATAGATGCCACAACGGTTAAACCCGATATTCGCAAAGGGCAGCTCGAATTGGGCGGAAAAAGCATTAACGGAGAATCTATTGCCGTGAACAACTTTTATATTGAGCGGAACGGAAAGCCAATTATCCCGGTGATGGGTGAATTTCATTATTGCCGCTTTCCTAACCAATACTGGGAAGAGCAAATCAGGAAGATAAAGGCAGGTGGTGTCTCGATAATTGCCACATATGTTTTCTGGAACCTCCACGAACCAAAAGAAGGCAATTTCCATTGGGAGAACGACCTCAACCTCCGCCGGTTTATCGAAGTATGCAAAGCCAACGGCTTGGAGGTTATTGTCCGCATTGGCCCATTCGATCATGGCGAAATGCGCAATGGTGGCATTCCCGACTGGTTGTATGGCCGTCCGTTTGAGGTTCGGTCAAACGATCCCGGTTACCTGGAGTACGCCCAAAAATTATACAATCAGATTGGACAGCAATTAAAAGGACTCTATTTCAAAGATGGCGGGCCAATAATTGGCATCCAACTCGAAAATGAATACCAGCATTCGGCCGCTCCATGGGGAATTACCTATTTGGGAGCTGAACGGGAATATACCTCTGCCCGTCGCGACCGCAAAATTACCCAGGTGGGGGTTGGTATAAACGAAATAGGGAACGATTTTGCCGAATATGGTCAAAAACACATGCAAACGCTCAAACAAATGGCCATAGATGCCGGAATGGATGTCCCCATTTACACTGCCACCGGCTGGGGATTTGCTTCCATCGTTAAAAATGGCTCTATCCCGGTGATGGCTGGGTATGCATATCCCTTCTGGGAAGAAACTATTCGCCCTTCTCCATTCTACCTCTTTAAAAACATTCATCAAACCCCCGATTATGCGCCGGTGAGTTATAAAGCAGACGATTATCCTTCGCTCGCTGCCGAACTGGGAACCGGTATGGCTGTCACCTATTCGCGTCGCCCCCGCGTTCCCGGAGAAAGCTTTTTACCACTGATGGTTCGCACCATTGGCAGTGGCAGTAACGGACTTGGATATTATATGTATCAGGGGGGCACCACCCCATCGGATGGTTTTTTTATGTATTCCGAAGGATTTGGATTGAATCTAAAATCGTACGATTACCAGGCACCGATCGGTGAGTTTGGCATTCCGGGAAAAGGATATTTTGAGTTAAAGCTTATTAACTCCTTTTTAAAACATTACGGAAGTATTGTTGCTCCCTTGTTCCCGGTTCTCCCGGAAACGAATAAAGGCATGAAGCCTGACGATACTACCACATTGCGTTATGCTATCCGCACTGATGGAACAAAGGGGTTCCTGTTTATGCATAATTTTCAGGATCACGTAAAAACACACGACCATAAAGACCTTCGGGTTGAAATTAAAACTTCCGATGGAGTTATTTCGTTCCCTGAAACCGGGAAGTTCACCTTAAAAGCAGGGACATCGGCAATATTTCCTTTCAATACAGAATTTGGCGGAATTACATTCAGCTATGCCACTGTTCAACCGCTATGCAACTTTTCGAAAGAAGGAAAAAACTACCAGGTGTTTGTTTCAATCGATGGAATTACCCCTGAAATAGCTTTAAAAGGAAAAATAAAGACATCGACAACTGGAGCAAAAATCAGCAGTAACAAGGGAAACACAATAATCACAGGTTCTAACAATCAGCCTTTTGAATTTATGGTTAACAATACGCAATTTTTGATTCTGCCATTTGAAAAAGCACTCCACTCCTATTTAATTGGAAAAACAGGAAATCAACACCTGATAATAAGCGATGCATTGGTTCTCGAAAACATCTCAACCCTCGATTTAGTCAGTTCTGGAAAGGAAGTATGGAACGTTGCAATCTATCCACGGGTACATTCAGTTATGGCAACCGGCGCAAACATTTTAACCAAAACATCATCCGATAAACTGTTTTCAGTTTCCACTATCGAAGTGCCTAAGGTCTCTCCCACCCTCTCCTTAACCCAATACGACGATCGCCATTATGTTTTGAATGCCAAAAATCTTGATCTCACCAACCTGCACGATGTATATATCCGATTTGATTACCGAGGCGACCGGGCAGTTTGTATGCTAAACGGCGAAATTGCTACTGATAACTTTTACACCAGTCAACCCTGGCAAATTGGACTAAAGCGCTATGCTGACCTGCTAAAAAACAACGAAATGTATTTCTATTTTATGCCCATGCGAAAGGATGCTCCTTACCTGAATTATTTAGATAAAGAAGTTGTGCCGGATTTTAAAGGCATAAACGAATTTCTGGAAATAAAACAGCCCGAAATAATACCCGAATATAAGGTGAGTATTGAAATAAAATAACATATTTGTTTTCAATGTCGTTTTATTATGAAGTAGGATTCGACTCCGCTCAGCCTGACAAACTGGTATTATTGTCACACTGAGCGGAGTCGAAGTGTGGATTAATTATTCAATCCCTAAACTAAACGACAATTTATTTGCTTTTTATATTTGCTTAACCATATCAGGACGAAACTTCTGCATAAATGAATATTTATCAGTAATATTACCTTATTTCTAAAAAAAGGAATATGAAAAAATCCTTATTTGCGCTGCTGATCGTTGGAATTACCTGCTCCTTTTGCCATAAAGAAAGCAATGGTACTGAAACACCCGATCCTATTATAAAAGATACGGTAGTGCAATATCCATACGAAAAATTTTGCATGGGAGCCGACTTATCGTATGTGAACCAAATTCTTGATCATGGCGGCGTATTTAAAGATTCGGGCATAACTAAAAACCCCTATAAGATTTTTAAAGATCACGGAACCAATCTGGTTCGGGTTCGGATTTGGAATAATCCCGCCTGGACCAAAGATCCTTACGGCACCGCTGGCACCCAATTATACAGCGACCTCCGGGATGTCGAAAAAACGATCAGAAACGCACGCGAACATGGCATGGCGGTAAACCTCGATTTTCATTATTCCGACATTTGGGCCGATCCCGGAAACCAAAAAGTACCGGCCGCCTGGAAAGAGATTAAGGACACCTCCGTATTAAAAGATTCGGTATATAACTTCACGTTTAAAACGTTGCAATACCTCAACAGTAAAGGGTTAATGCCCGAGATGGTACAAATTGGGAATGAAATAAATTGCGGCCTTTTTTATTCGGAGGCTCCAGCCGGATTCCCTTCCCTAAGTTGTTGCAATGGAAACTGGAAAGAACTGGGAGCAGTTTTAAACGCGGGAATCAAGGCTGTAAGGGCTGTTTCGAACGTTTCATCTATCAAAACAAAAATAATGCTTCATGTCGCCGATCCAAAAAATGTTGAATGGTGGTTCGACAATATTATGAGCCAGGCAAAAGTAACCGATTTTGAAGTGATTGGCTTTTCGTATTATCCCTTTTGGCACACTACTGTTTCGTTTAATGACCTGGGGACTAAAGTTTCCGCCTTCAAAAATAAATACAAACGACAGGTGATGATTGCGGAAGTAGCCTATCCATGGAGTACCTCCGGCAACGATTCGTATAACAATGCCTTTGGAAGCCAACCTCCCGTTTCGGGATATCCCTTTACCATCGATGGCCAGTATAACTTTATGGTTGCCCTAACGCAGAAGGTAATTTCGGCAGGCGGAAGCGGCATTATGTATTGGGAACCGGCATGGATTACCTCCCAAATGAAGGATTTATGGGGAACAGGCTCGTCGTGGGAGAATGCAACCTTCTTCGATTTCGCCGGAAATACTATAAAGGGGATAAATTACATGAATTATAAATATATATTCCCAATTCAGTAACTTTAGCAGATTTTCAACTTAACCAAAACAGTATGAAACATCCATTTAGAAAAGCTCAAAACGCAAAGGTATGGCCAAAAGGATGTTCCATGTGACCATAATTTAATAATCAAAAATATACACATGAAAAATACTATTCGTCTATCTCTTGCAGCGATTTTCCTTTTCCTACTTTGCTCCGGCGGAACATACGCGCAGAATATTCTTTCCGGCAAAACTTCTTTTAACACTGAATGGGAATTTGTAAAAGATGCCGATACAACCATAACACCGTTGCTTATCGCGAAAGGGAGCACCGCATCCATTCGTTGGGAAAAAATCACCCTGCCGCATACGGCAAACATCGAACCTGTTGTAATGGTTGCCAAACAATGGCAAGGATATAGTTTCTACCGCAAATTTTTTGTAGTTCCCAATACATTAAAAGGAAAGCACATCGCTATTCAGCTCGAAGCTGCCATGCAGGTAGCCGAAGTATTTTTAAACGGAGAAAAAATAACCACCCACCTGGGAGGATATTTGCCATTCTATATTGACATTTCGAACAACGTACAGTTTGGCAGGGAAAATTGCATTGTTGTGCGGTTAAACAATCTCGACAATCCAACAGTTCCTCCGGGGAAACCCATTGCCGATCTCGATTTTTGCTATTACAGCGGCATTTACCGAAATGTTTGGATGGTGACGAAAGACCAGCTTTATATTTCGGATACCAATGCGGCCAATCGGGTTGCCGGAGGTGGAATTTACGTTTCTTACACCGATGTTACCGAAGCTTCAGCGAATGTTCATGTAGTAGTAGATGTCCAAAACGATTTTGCAAAGGAAGAAAAAGCTAAAATTCAGGTTTCACTAACGGATGCCTCGGGAGTACAGGTTTCTAAAATCGAATCTTTGGTTGAATCAATTCCGTTAGGTGGAAATAAAGTATTTTCACAAACGGTGAAAGTTCAAAAACCGGCACTTTGGTCGCCCGACAGTCCAAATTTGTATAAGCTTACTGTAAAATTGATACGCGACAACAAAGAAATCGATACCGAGAACCTGAAAATAGGCATTCGGACATTCACGATAAATGCTGCGCAAGGACTTGTTTTAAATGGCACCAAACTGAAACTTCGCGGAACAAACCGCCACCAGGAATACCCGTATATCGGGAATGCCTTATCGGACAATGCCCAGTATCGCGATGCTTACAAAATAAAGCTAGCTGGTTTTAATTTTGTCCGATTGTCACATTATCCGCAATCACCCGCATTTATGGATGCCTGCGACGTGCTAGGCATATTGGTTATGAATTCCATTCCGGGATGGCAGTTTTTCGGAAACGACGAATTTCAAAAAAACAGCATCCAGGACGTGCGCAATATGGTTCGCCGCGACCGCAACCATCCCTGCATCATCCTTTGGGAACCATCGCTGAACGAATCGGGCATGAAAAAGCTATATATGGAAACTGCCCATAAAGCAGTAAAAGAAGAGCTCCCGGTTGGCGAAAACTATACCAGCGGTTGGATGGACGACGTATACGACCTGTTTATACCGGCCCGACAGCATGCAAAGCCACCGTTATACTGGAACAATTACAAAAAGGACAAACCTATTTTAATTGCCGAGTATGGCGATTGGGAATATTACGCCCAAAACGCCGGTTTTAACCAAAAGGAATTCTCCGATTTAAAAACCGAAGAACGAAACTCGCGCCAACTGCGTGGTTACGGCCAGTTGCGGTTAGCCCAGCAAGCGCTGAATTACCAGGAATCCCATAACGACAACCTGAATGGGACAGCGATGGGCGATGCCAACTGGCTGATGTTTGATTATAACCGCGGTTATGCACCCGATATTGAATCGTCGGGTATTATGGATATTTTCAGGTTACCCAAGTTTGCTTTTTATTTCTATCAAAGCCTCACAAATCCGATAGCAGGAAGCAATAAACCGTTTAACAAACCAATGATATTCATTGCGAATTACTGGAACGATTCGACCTTTAAAGATGTGAAAGTATACAGCAATTGCGACGAAGTAGAACTTTTATTGAATGGCAAAACTATAGCCCGCCAAAAACCCGATACGGGAAGGGTTTCGAATAATTTGAAGCACCCGCCGTTTACGTTTAAACCGACAAGCTTTAAATCGGGGGCGTTAACGGCAAAAGGGTATCTGAAAGGACAAAAAGTTACGGAAACTACCGTTAACACGCCGGGAGAACCCTCCAAGATAAACCTCTCGGTCGATTTGAGCGGCAAAGATTTAAAAGCAGGCTGCAACGATATTGTATTTGTGTATGCCTCCGTGACCGACGCAAAGGGAACGCTAGTGCCGACTGATACCCGGAAGATTGCCTTTAAAGTTGAAGGTGATGCTTCGTTAATAGGTACCAATGCTATTGAAGCCGAAGCCGGAATAGCTACCATCCTGCTCAAGGCTGGCAATAAACCCGGCAATATAAAAATTACAGCCTCCGCGGTTGGATTGGGGAATGGGGTATTTCAGGTGGTATCAAAATAGTTTGAATATGCCATACAGTGAAGGCATGGGAGCGGTGGCGTGCTCTGTCATATTTGGATGACGAAACTGATTATTAACTCTAAAAACAAGTTTTTTCAAATATTTGCTGAAATAATTGTAACTGGGGAACCGGAATCTTTAAAATCAGAATCATCGGTTACTATTTTCCATTTATTTTTGGAGCTTAACTCGATATAGTAAGAATCGTTAAAGTCAGATTTCCCAAACTGGTTTATTATTGAAGGCACAGAAATAGATGTAAAATCGTCGCTACAAAAATTGGCAATTTTGAATATTTGGGTTAATGCAGCTTTGATTTCACTAACAGTTTCGGAATATTCAACTGAAGGTTTAAAATGTTTTTTAAGGCTAGGTTTAATCAAGGAAGGATTTTTCTTTTTCCAATTTTCGAATTCGAGGTTTAACCAGGCATTGCAAAACTCTGATACGATTAACGAACTAATAAAAATACCACTTTTAACCTGTATGGCTGATTTTAAAAAATCGCCGTAAAGAGATTGTTTTCTCCTCTCATAATTGGCAATGGGGCAATAAATATACATCCAAACGTTATTGTCGACAAGAAAGGAGTCGAGCGGACGTGGTTGAAAACCGGAAATGTTTACAACATTATTCATGTCCGAATGTATCTTTAGCTGATTGGTCGAAGGATGAAGGATTTGCAAAAAACTCTTTTGCCCGCTCAATCACTTTTTTAAATAACGAAATATCCTCGGGTGCAATATTTTTAAGGGACAACAGCGTATTTAAATCATCTCCGGTGAACTTGGAATATAGTTGTCCGATTGCAGCGTTCAAAAAAGCAGTTGTTATCAGCGTAATATTAGCGAAATCAAGTTCTACAGCTTGTTTTTCGGAAAGTAATTTATCAATTTGCTTATAAAGTAAATCCCCATCGGATGGTGAAATAGCTGAATCGCCACCAATCAGGTCAAAAACTACTAATTTTATAATGTGTTTATTCATAGTGGTCAAAGATATTAAAATTTAATATCCGATATGTCTTCATTTTTAAAATAATAAACTATTGAATCGTCGAGATTAAACTCAATATTGATAATTGTTCCCGGAAATTCGTGGTCAAAATTAGCCGTGAAAATTTCGCCCCGTACATATTGCCAATATCCATTGGAAGAAACAATCTGAATTTTTCCTTTGTTCACATGAATAAAGTCCTGTATAAGCTTAAATCCTAAGCCTCCGGGGATGTTGCCCTTAACAGGCTTTGTGGTGTTATTCTCTTTTACGGCCCATAAAATAGCATCGGTACCGGAATATGATTTGCCCAAATAGTTGTTTACGTTTGCTTTAATGGTTTGCCCAATATCTACAATAGTAAGGTCAATACGTGGCGGTGATTTTCGTGGGTAGTATTGCCCACAGCTATAAACATATTCGCAGTGCCCATGAAGAATGGCATTGCTGAAGATCTCAAAAATACTCCGTGTAATCTCCTTACGCAAGAGGCCGAATAAGCGCGGGAAATCAGTATGTCCCAGCAATTCGGCATCCAAATACTCTTTAATAAGCTTTTCATCGGTGAGTTTGTACTTACGGTATTTGATGGTTGTATAATTGGGGTCGTCTATTTTTTCGAGCCCAAAATGCGCAGCAAACTGGTTACGCATAAATAAATCGCGAAGCTGGCCAGTTACACTAATTTGAACGTTGTTGTTGTTTGCCTGGATAATATTAACTACCGAACCCAACACAGAGCACAAATTGGCTTCGAACCATGTGTTTTGTGAGAAGGTAATAACAATATCCCTGTTATGCAACGAATTTGTTTTTTGCAGCATGTCTACAAAAAAGCTAAATCCTTCGAAATCGCTCTTTATACTATGTGGAACCTGAATGATCATAGGTTACTGATCCCCTTTTTTTAGTTTTTTTATTGAGCAACAGCCACACTTATTATGCCTTCGGGCTTTGTTGCTTGTACTTATTTAAAATGTTTAAAAAATCCCTATCCTGTAAAAACATCTTCCAGTCTTCATCTTTCCGCACAAAAGATCCCGATACTTCTTTCTTATTTAAGCTTAAATCCAGATAAAATAAAGCATCCTTTTTGTTCTCTTTTAAAGCATACCAACACGCCAAATTAAAACATTTACCTCCAAATTCAACAGCCTTTTGGTATTTCTCAAATGCTTGATGGTACAATTCTTCCGCTTCTTTCGCCTCTTTGGCCTTTGCCAAATTTCCTAAATCAGTACCCCAGTTGTAAAAGGCTTCGTGGTAGTCAGGTTTTATTTCAATCGCCTTTTGGTATTTCTCAAAGGATTGATGGTACAATTCTTCCGCTTCTTTCCCTTCTTTGGTCCTTGCCAAAATTCCTAAAGTAGTACCCCAGTTGTAAAAGACATCTTGATCGTCTGGTTTTATTTCAATTGCCTTTTGGTATTTCTCAAAGGAATGATGGAGCAATCTTTCTGCTTCTTTCCCTTCTTTGGTCTTTGCCAAATTTCCTAAAGAAGTACCCCAGTTGAAAAAGACATCTTGATAGTCTGGTTTTATTTCAATCACCTTTTGGTATTTCTCAAAGGATTGATGGTATAATGCTTCCGCTTCTTCCCCTTCTTTGGTCTTTGCCAAATTTCCTAAAGAAGTGCCCCAGTTGTTATAGGCTTCGTGATTGTCTGGTTTTATTTCAATCGCCTTTTGGTATTTCTCAAATGATTTTTGGCAAAATTCTTCCGCTTCTTTCCCTTCTTTGGTCTTTGCCAAATTTCCTAAATAAATACCCCAGTTGTAAAAGGCTTCGTATTTGTCTGGTTTTATTTCAATCGCCTTTTGGAATTTCTCAAATGCTTGTTGGTACAATGCTTCCGCTTCTTTCCCTTCTTTGGTCTTCGCCCAATTTCCTAGATTAGTACCCCAGTTGTTATAGGTTTCGTGTATGTCAGGTTTTATTTCAATAGCCTTTTGGTATTTCTCAAAGGATTGATGGTACAAAGCTTCCGCTTCTGCCCCTTCTTTGGCCTTTGCCAAGTTTCCTAAAGAAGTACCCCAGTTGTTATAGGCTTCGTATTTGTCTGGTTTTATTTCAATCGCCTTTTGGAATTTCTCAAATGCTTGTTGGTACAATGCTTCCGCTTCTTTCCCTTCTTTGGTCTTTGCTAAATTTCCTAAAGAATTACCCCAGTTGTAAAAGGCTTCGTGTTTGTCTGGTTTTATTTCAATCGCCTTTTGGAATTTCTCAAAGGATTGATGGTACAATTCTTCCGCTTCTTTCCCTTCCTTGGTCTTGGCCAAATTTCCTAAATAAATACCCCAGTTGTAAAAGGCGGCTTGTTTGTCTGGTTTTATTTCAATCGCCTTTTGGTATTTTTCAAAGGATTGTAGGTACAATTCTTCCGCCTCTTTCCCTTCTTTGGCCTTTGCCAAATTTCCTAAATAAATACCCCAGTTTGAATATAAACCTGACAGCAGGCTTTGAAGATTCTCATCAGATATTCCCTTTACCTTTAGTTCGATATCTGAAATAACTTTTTCCTCATATTTCTCAGAAATTATTAAATTGATTATTTCTTTTTTCAATAAATCAATTTCTGCATTCTCTTTTAAATTTTTTGTTGATTCAACTATACCAAGTTCATGCTGCTGAATTGCCTCATAAACTTGTCTCTTAGACACTTCCAAACGTTCTTTGACACCCTTGGAAGACTCTTTGTCATCAATATCAACAATCTCGTTCAGCATTTCCCTTAAAGCTGTGAATGGTTTATCGACAATACTGGGTTGTCCTAATCCCAACTCAGTATTAAGTTTTAGCATAAAGGAATCAGAATCGTATCCTTTTATAAGAAAAGCATTTGTATTTGGTGCTGAAAGAAGCTTTTGGACATTTTCATTTGGGCTATTGTCATTGTATGTTACCCAGTAGAGTCCATTATCAAATCTGCCAAGATTCCTTATGTGCTCAAAGACGGGATCTTCACCACTATATCCAATAAAAACCCATGGTCGTCTATTCTTTATTGTATCGAAAATCCTCGGGACAATCGTTTTAACTTTATCAAGTTCTTCCGGTGTGTTCAGCAACCAAAGTCCATGATGTTGTCCATGTAGGTAAACCACAGATTTTTCTTTAAAAGTTGTTGTGGTTAAATCCTTTAAAATGGCCATATCATACGTTGCAGGAAATATATTGTACAATGCAAGCGCTCTCAATATCAAATTATCAAAATTCACAGTTAAAACATAGTCAACAAACCCTTCTTTTAGTGCTTGAGCCAAATATATGTGCGTAACATTAATCTTTGCTTCATTTATATAACCTTTCAAAAGCTCATCTCTCTGGGCTGGTAAAAGGCAATCCATCAATTTTGAATACGTTTTTTCCTTATCCGGCAATTCTTTAATAAAAGGATTATCGGAATAATCATTTAATATCTGCTTAATAATTTCACCTGCTAAGGGTATGCTACCAGAACGCGAAGCACCAGCACCCAAAAAAAATATAGGTTGTGGCTGGTTGTTTACTTTAGCTTGTTTAAGCAAGTATGCTAAATGCTCTATTTTTATTTCTTTCATTATCTAACCTGATTACTTTTGATTTTAGCCTGAGGTTAACATATCTCAATAGTAATAACTACTGTTATCCGTATTATTCCAGATCCAATTTTCCTTTAAACCTACTTTATTTATTTTTTGTATTGGTATTATTTTGTTTGGTTATGGATTTTCTGGGCAATGTTACATTTTCTAAAAATAGGCTCTTTTTCAATACCCTCCAAATTATTAATCAACTTCTTATCCGCCTATTTTTAACTTGTTAATTGCATAACCTTCCCGAGCATAGCAATGATAGAAGATAACTATTCGGTGCTTTTTATAAAAACATGAGCACACGAAAGGAATATCCATGAAAAGAGTAAGCTTTTATTTTCCCTTGTCCGCATTGAGCCAAACAACTTTTTGTTCGGATACGTGATCTTGCCCAATAATATCTTTGTACAACTCAGGTCGCCGGGCTTTAATATACCGATATCCTCCTGCCTGCGTTAGCTTTTCGGGCGTAAGGGTTGCCGTTACAAAACTGTCATCGAACGTTCTACACTCGGCCAGTATATCTCCAAAAGGGTCAATAATCATCGAACACCCATTTTTTAATTGGTCATCGTCCCTACCAATGGGGTTTGAGAATACAGCATAAACGGCATTGTCGTATGCCCTTGCAGGTAACCACTTCATTAGCCAATCCCGGCCTTTCATGCCGTCAAATTCCAAACGCAACGAGGTGGGGTCGTTTTCCCGGTTTTCCCAAAGTTTTGAATCGACAAACCCTGCCCCTGGTCGGGTAGAAGGGGTACACATGGTAACATGCGGCATAAAAATTATATGGGCACCTAAAAGAGCAGTAGCCCTAACATTTTCAATAATATTATTGTCGTAGCATATTAAAATACCACATTTCCAACCATAAAGATCAAATACGCAATAACTATCGCCCGGCGTAAGATATGGATTTATAAAAGGGTGTAGCTTTCGGTATTTTGCAACCAATCCGTTTTTGTCCACACAAACATAAGCCTTGAACAAATTGTCGTGCTCGTCCTTTTCAAAAAGCCCTGCCAGAAGTGTAATACCATTATTTTGTGCTATTTCGGTTAGCTTTCCGATACTTGGTCCGGCCGGTATAAATTCAGCCAAATTAAGCATCTGTTTTTTGGAAAGGTGTTGGGCAAAAGTATATCCTGTTATTGAGCATTCATGGAAGGCAATTACATTTGCACCTTCGTCAGAAGCTTTTTTAACCAAATGTTCAATAACTGACAAATTATAATTTTTAACTCCACTCCTGTTTTCGAACTGAGCGGTAGCTATTTTTAGTTTGTCCATAGTAAAAGCTTTTAAAATACTATTATAGGGTGCTGTTCAAATATCTGCAGCTAACATTATTTATATCCCTTTTCGATCATGCCAAATTGGATTAACTTAATTATTAAGAATCTTTTTGGATGTTACGGATTTTCAGGGCAATGTTCCATTCCTAAAAATAGGTTCTTTTTCAATATACTCCAACCAATTGCGCAGGTTTTCCAAAGCATAAAATTGATAAAAATGAAACAATAGGGAGAGCTGAACGAAAAGCAAGAAAGTAATTACAATTTATGCTTTTGGGAATAACTCTATTATTTACTCCATTTGATTTTCATTTAATGCAAGCTGTTTTAAAAATTCAATAAAATGCAGTCAATGTGTTACTTTCCGAACAGCCTACAACAAATATTTATTTCATCATCCGTCAATTCTTGCATATCCCAGTGTTTCAATATCCTGTATGGTTTTTGTTAAATACGTTTTTCCATCATTTATTACATACATAGAATCACAAATATCAATGATGTACCTGTACAAATGGTCGGTAAGTATGATTCCTTTATTTTCCTTTTCTCTTAAAATTAAATGCTTAATGGTTTCCACGTGAACTGGCATTACTTGCGAAAATGGCTCATCGAGCATGCAAAACTTTGCTTTTGAAACCAGTATGGCGTAAATTTCCAGAATTCGCCGCTCTCCACCCGACAAATTACTAAATTTCGATTTGTATAATTTATCAAATTCAGGAAACTCCTTGACAAAATCGGAAAAACTTAGTTCGAAATCTTCAAAAACCCTTTTGACGGTCAAAAATTTGGGAATAAACCGACCTTGTGGCAGATAACGTATGTCGTTAGGATTACGGTAGCTATCATAAAACGGAAGCCCATTCAGCCGCACAGACTTATTGTTTGGCGAAATTTCCCCGTAAATAATTTTCATTAAGCACGATTTCCCCGTCCCGTTTCTACCTAGCAGACCTGTAACCTTTCCGGTCTCACTTTTCATATACACATCCTGCAAAATTCGTTTCAAATCAAATTCGAGGATTACACTATCAACTTCGAGGATATTTGTCATCGAATTTTTGAGGTTATAAGCAGAAATACTATAAATAAAATCAAATCAAACAACAGTGCCGAACTCCATAACGTTAACTTCGACGAACCGAGGTTTTTAAAATAATAAAACTCCTCGCGTTTATAGCTGTTGATAAAGAAAAAAAACAATGCCAGCGTGACAATTTTAAACCAAAAGAGTGCCGGAAACGTTTCAATACCATAGGTGTAAGCAATAATTGCGCACGCTAGCGTTATTATCCAACTTGCGAATGCAAACGATATGTAAAATGTAATTATTAAGCGTAGTTGCCTCATTTTTTAGTGGATAATGGTTTTATGAACAGGTAAGTGTTGTTTTTAGCAATTGTAATTATTATCATTCTACTTGGCTATTAGTACCATTCTCCATTCCAGGAAACATATTCTCTTATTTTTAAATCAATATAGTTTCTTAGGCGCTTCAATGTTATTCGAGAAATATTGTTTAAAAAATCCTGATTTGAGTTTCCTAAATTAATCAACTCCGAAAGCTGGTGTTTTATATTCATCTCAAGTTGAATCCTATTAGAAACTCCAATATTGTTAACTAAAAAAGAGTCAATATATGGATTCCATTGGATTTCAGTTCCCTGAAATATATAGTATCGGAAGTTTTGCCTCGATAAAAAAGATAATTTAGACACCGCTTGATACGTCATAAAACCTTTAACTTCAACATGCAAATCATAATCGGGCAAATAAAGGTCTGATTTGGGAGACGACTTGGATTGACTTGTTTTCCATGGATAATCATCAATCGGAACTGGTTTTTGTTCTACAAACGCAATATTATTTCTTGTCAGAAAATCCTTTATTCTATTTTCAAGCTTGCTCATCTACTAAAATTAATATTAAAGCACACAAACGCCCAAATACAAAAACTTCTCGACACACGCTTTTGCCCCACAAATATTTTGGCATACCTGGTTTATTAAACAATTGCATCTGTAACCCTATTAATTTCCGATTATGAATTTTCAAGGTAGCGTTTGGTTTCTAAAAATAAGCTCTTTTTCAATACGCACCAAACTATTAATCAACTAATCCAGGAGCTTGTAACAAAAGGCTAGTCGTTGAAATGCTCAATTTATACAAAAAAAACATGTTCATTATTAATATGATACAACAACTTCTCGAAACCTATTATTTTCTTTCAAGTTTTATACAATTCGACCTTTGACTATTGTATAAAATCAGTCGACCGTCCCGGATTTCATAGGTTTTAACTTCTCCAATAGCGTGAAACCTGTCTCCCCATTCCGGTTCGTTAATCTCTGTAGTAATAACATTTTCGAAAACAATTCCTCCTTTTCTGTCAATAGTAAAGTTGCCCGAGAAATTATTCGTAACCGTTCTTCCGGTAATAGTTCCATGGATGGAATCGGTATGAATAAAATTCACCGTTACGTCGCCATTATTAAACTCCGTCCAGGTATTGGCATCGGTTTTAGTGATTCTTACAGCTCCATAGTTTTCTTCGTACGATACTACTTTCCAGTTTCCTTCCAGCTCATAGGTCAAAAGTTCATCATTTTTATCGCAAGCATAAATTATAATTGCTGCAATCAATAGCAGAAGCCATTTTTTTGTAAAGGATGAATTTTTCATGGGGTAGATTTGTATTCGTTTTCAATCCAAAAAACTGTAACCGAAAGACCGAGATAAAACTAAATGGTTGCGCTTTTTTAAAGTAAAAATAAATATCTACAAAGCTTCGTTGATACAGTTTACCGCTCTTTGGAAACTAGGAAATGTAAAATTTGAAAGACAAGCTAAAGCCGACAGATTTATAAATCAATAAATTACACGAGTCAAAGCCTTATTTCTCTGTGAACCTCTGTGGCTTCTCTGTGTTTCTCTGTGTTATAGAAATATTGCACGGAGAATCACGGAGGAGAATCAACTAAATATAATCTCATTAAAAACGGCTTACTTCTCCTCTTCCTTAAACCAACCCGAATACATCAGGTAATTATTCGCAATTTTCTCAATCATTTCTTTTGTTTGCTCGGGCTGAATATCCTTCAGCTTTTTGGCAGGATTTCCTCCATAAATGGTTCCCGGCTCTATAATGGTATTGGATAAAACCACTGCCCCTGCTGCAACAATGGAGTTCTCTCCCACCACCGTATGGTCCATAACAATTGCCCCCATGCCTATCAATACATTATTGCAAATTTTCGCCCCATGAATTACTGCATTATGGGCAATTGAAACATTATCGCCAATTTCGACAACCGATTTCTGATACAATGTATGCAATACCGCCCCATCCTGAATATTCACTTTATTCCCGATGCGGATCGAATTAACATCGCCCCTTAAAACGGCATTAAACCATATACTGCAATCGTTACCAATTATCACATCGCCCACAATGGTTGCATTTTCGGCCAGGTAAACATTTTCCCCGATTTTGGGAGTAAATCCTCTTACTGATTTTATTAATGCCATATCTCATTTTTTGAAAATGCAAATTTACCATCCTTTACAATCACATAAGAAAATAAAGATGACAAATTTCAGTGTTTTACAAAATATAATTAAACCCAATAATGACGGGTAAAATACATATTTTTGCCATCTTTAATGAACAATTTCACTCAAATTCCTTTATAAATAAGCTACCTTTAATATAAATCGATCTACTAATGAGTAAAAATACAGAGCGAGTTGAGCTTGACAATGTTGTTGTTAAATTTGTTGGCGACAGTGGAGATGGGATGCAACTTACAGGCACCATTTTTTCTGATTCTGCGGTGAAGGAAGGAAACGACATTGCCACATTCCCTGATTTTCCGGCAGAAATACGTGCACCACACAATACCGTTGCAGGTGTTTCCGGATTTCAGGTTCACGTTGGAAAAAAAGAAATTCACACCATTGGCGATTTGTGCGATGTGCTGGTAGCCATGAATCCAGCTTCTCTTAAGTCGAACATTAAATGGGTAAAGCCAGGATGTACAATTATTGTTGATGTCGATACGTTTGACGAAAAAGCATTCGACAAAGCCGGATATAGCGCCAATCCACTTGAAGATGGCTCCTTAGGCATTTACAATGTCATTAAGGCTCCTATCACATCCATGACCAAAAAGGCTTTTGAAAATCTCCCTGATGGTTTCAAAATTGCCGAAAAATCGAGAAACATGTTTGCATTGGGTATTACGCTTTATTTATTTAACCGCGACCCCAAGTTCTCCCTCGAAATGGTTCAGCAAAAATTTGCTAAGAAACCTGAAATTGCCAAAGCCAATAAGCTGGCCCTTGAGGCGGGTTACAGTTATGGAGAATCAATTGAAGCGTTGCATTCTTATTATATTCCTCCAGCAAAAATTGAAAAAGGGAAATACCGCATTATTACAGGAAATGTAGCCACTGCCTGGGGACTGCTTGCTGCTTCGGAACGATCAAAACGTCCGCTTTTCCTTGGCTCCTATCCTATTACCCCAGCCACCGACATATTAATTGAACTCGCAAAACATAAATCGCTTGGCGTTAAAATTTTTCAAGCCGAAGATGAAATTGCAGGAATTTGTTCTGCACTTGGCGCCAGCTTTACCGGGTCACTAGCCATTACGACTACTTCGGGCCCCGGATTTTCGTTAAAAAGCGAAGCAATGGGTTTAGGTGTTATGACAGAACTACCGCTGGTAATTATCGATGTTCAGCGTGCAGGTCCTTCTACCGGCTTACCAACCAAGTCGGAGCAAGCCGATTTATATCAGGCGCTATTTGGCCG
>Ga0316608_1000369_pt1 | contig 22455 bp, 26 predicted proteins | sample MIS2016152B_MG_FD_207673 | JGI IMG/M metagenome (GOLD analysis project Ga0316608, IMG submission 207673) | Microbial mat bacterial communities from Middle Island sinkhole, Lake Huron, Michigan, United States - MIS.2016.152B | ecosystem: Environmental > Aquatic > Freshwater > Lake > Sediment...
CATTAACTAAATAACCGAATCCCCCTTCTATTCCCCCTTTTTTAAAGGGGGAGCGAAGCGGGGGATTTATTTCAAAATTCAAAACCGAAAGAAACCAAAATGAAAGAAGAAATTAAATTAATCCCGATAGATAGACTAATCGACCATCCCAAGCAAGCTGAGATTTACGGCGAACTCAAAGCAGACCCGGAACTCGTTGCATCAATCGCTGACCGTGGAGTTTTGCAACCTTTGATTGTAGCCTCGCCGAGCTGGTATGTGGTTGACGGCAAACTTGAGCAACGCTCAATGACTGCCGAAGAGTATAATTCAGCGCCGTTGATTATCGTTTCCGGTCACCGCCGCAAAATTGCCGCCATCGAGGCAGGTTTGACTGAAATTCCATGCATCGAAAAGATGTATTTGCTCGAAGAGGAAATTACGATTGACTTCCTGCATTCTAACCAGCAACGTAGTAAAACAAAGGCGGAAAAAAAGAAAGAATTTTTTGAGTATAAGCAAGTACTATGCCAAATCGGGCAACTTAAAAATAAAACAAAGGCTTACGCTGACAAGAAAAAGCCATTTGAGGAGTTCAGTAGATTTCTACTGAGCTTAAATATTGACGCTGAAAAACCTTTGGACTCGGATGAGATAATTGAAAACGCTACCGGAGTTTCTGTGCATCAAAATAGACTTTGGACTCGCATATTTGACGATAATTTACACGCTCAAAAATTTGCCCGTTGGGAAAAAGCCGGACTTCACGAACAAGACAAAGAAATTATATTCAAGGATTGGGACGGAATCCGCAACGAAGTTGACGCAGAGCGAATGACTGAAAAACATGCTCACGATGCGCTTGGCGAAATGTTTAAGCAAATCGACAAACATCTCGGGCTTGCTCCCGCAAAGAAAAAGAAATCAAAGGGAAGAACCAAACCGAAAGCAGAAAAGCAAGAAGAGGAAATGCCCGCCATCGGATTCAATGATATGAGTTCCGAAGAGTTTAACGAAGGCTACGAATTCAACGAATCGTATTCGGATGCCGACGGTTTAACCTTCGGTTTTGCGTTGGAATTCGAAAGTTCTCGATTGTTTCCCTGCATTCGCCATCACAACGGATTTGCTGTATTTTCGTGGGAGGCTTTAAGAGATGCAATTTAATCAAGCAATGCAAAATCCCCCGCTCAGGGGGATTTCTTTTACTCAGAGATATTCCCAAACTCTAAACCGCGAGGGTTTGAAACAATTGTACTGGTTGCTGTTTTGCAAATGTGCCGTGCGTGCCGTCGGCGATGTTTGGAATATTGATTATATCGAAATATTAAGCCAGTCCCGCAAAGATAATTGCAGTCTGCCTCGTCAGGCTTTTATTAAGATGTGCCGTGCCGAAAAAGTAACCTGCACTTTTATTGCAGATTTCTTGGGACGCACTTACCCGACTATTATTCATCACACAAAGTCTTTCGACGGATTGCTCGAGCATTATCCGCAGGAGCAAATCCGCTACATTCACGCTTTAAACTTAACAACCAAGATGTTGAACGAAAAAGGATTACAATAATGATTTGTCCAGTGTGCCAATCTGATAAGCTAAGAATCTTCCGCCGACCGAAAAGAACCGATAAGGCTGACCTTCGGGAAATTTATTGCGAGGAGTGCGGACAGCATTATTACACTGAGACAAAAATCACCGACTTTGTCAAAGGGAAACTTTATTCGCCGATTGACAAGGCCGAAAATTACATCGAAGAGCATCGCAAAGGCTTTTTTGAACTTTGCCGCAAAAAGAGTATCCAAAACAATTTATTTGAGGTTTAATCATGGCAAAATGCCCGAATGCTTACACTTTTTCCAATTCGCTGAGTAAATCACTTAACAGCAGTAAAACATCAAAAAGAAAAGCCTTAGAAGCCCTAAAACAAGATTTTGGCAACTGGCGGCAAACAAGAGACGAATGGGTCAAAGAAAATTCTCTTGGATACGATTCGAAAATATCCAAGGTAATGAGCGACGCATACGCTCGCGCAAACAGCCGCTTGGAAAAAGAAGTAATCTCGGTTGTTCGTAATGGTTTTAATAGCGGCAAGGCAACGGTTGCCGAGCTATCAAAGCAAATCAAACTCAAAACAGGCAAAGCAAAAGTTTATGCCGAAACAATCGCTGTAACTGCCCGTATGATGCAAAACCGTTCAAATTATTTGGAGCAAGCGCTCAAAGCTGGAGTGAGAAAACTCAAGTATGTCGGACCGCCGGCGGAGCGTGATTTTTGTACTTCGCATTTGAATAATACTTACACAATAGAAGAAATTCAAAACATGAGCAACGGGCAGGGAATCGACGTTTTGACTGGTTGCGGAGGCTGGCGCTGTAAGCATTCTTGGCAGTCAGTTCACGAACCAATTTTGCAATTAGCAAAAGAAGTGCAGTCCGGCAAACTCGAATACAGCAAAACGGACATTAAACAGGATTTTAGAGACCATGCAAAAGATTTTGGATTTGAAACCGAAGAACAGTATATTGCAGACGCTAAAGAAAAAATTAAAAACGCAGATTTTATTTTAGAACAATCAAGCGGCAAAGGTCAGACTCAGCTTGTTTTTGCTAAAAACGACTCTGTGGTTTATGCAGATTTTGACGGCACAATAAGATGCTTGTTTTATTCAGAAGATTTAAAAAAGACATTAAAATATCAAGGAGCTAAAAAGAATTGGAAACTAATAACAAAAAACGCTTAGAGCGCACCCTTAGGCTGTTTGCTAATTTCAAAGAAGGCAGACTCCCCGACCCGGCATACGATGCTTTGATGAGTGCCGAAGATGTCCCAAGAAACTTCATGCCGGAACTTTGGGCGGAAATAAAAAAAGCTGTAAAAAGTAATAAGGCTTTGAAAATCGAATCGGAGCGAGCTTATTTTGAAGACAATAAATTATTCAAAGAATTATATTACAAATAGGAGGTATTTTATGAGAAAGTTATTTATGTTGATGGTTATAGTCGCCTCTGCTTCTATGTACGGATGTTTTACGTCCGGATATTCTGAATGCCAGCCTCAGAATGCAGTAGAATTAAAGGGCAGTTTTATTATTGCTTCTGAAAACGTCTCGGCGTTTCCTCATCCGTTGTGCAAGTTTAGCGAATTGTCGCGCAAATTATCACAAAACATGCAAAAAGAAGGGTTTAAGATAAAAGAACACTTTTGTTATGGTGAAAGCAATCTCGGCGAGATAGTAAAAGCTGGGAATTACGATTATTATATAAAAGCCAATTACTCAATGTCGTTCAGCAGTCACAATTATATCGTCGTGCATCATACGACTTACTTTGCATCGGTTTGTTTGAATGTTTATGATAACAAAGGGCAGAAAATCGAAACCGTATTCGGTTACGGAGAAAGAAATATAACAGCCGGACTCGCCACGCTCGCTGGTTCGGGTATTTATACTGCTATGTCATTAAATCGCAACAATAAAGAATTGCCGTTATATCCGCTTGTTGTACCGGTAGCGATTGACTTGGTTATTGCGGCAGAGCCTACGGCAGAGAATTTATCGGAAGCAATGGACGAGGCAATATGGCAGGCTGTTTTAAGATTGCAAAACAAAAATGGAGTTAATTCCAATAGAAGAAAGCGAAACAATTAATTAAAAAGATTCTACTTTATGACAAAAGCCCGCTCAAACAGCGGGCTTTTTTGTTGGTGAGTTACTCGAAGCTATTGCGCAGGTAATCACGGAGCTGTTTGTCTTCAGTAAGTAACTCAAGCGCCTTATCGGCTATTAAATTTTCCTGCTGTTTGCTGAAATACCAAAAGTCGCGCCGGACTCTTCCCTTGCCAGCGCCTGAAATAATGTGATAAAATGCCTTTTCGGCATCCTCCGAAGTTGCAAATCCAAATTTAATCGTATCGCTCGACGGGTCAATCTTGTACATGATTGACGACCGCATAAGTCCCGTTTTGGCAAGCGTGACGTTATTTTTGTCGGCATTCCAAGCGCCGATTGCCGTTTGCAAGAATCTTGCCTTGCCTGCTGGAGTTTTGGCTCCGGATTTCTTTTTGTACTTTTTTACTAACCAATAGCCAAACGAATACGGAGCGAACGGTTTGCCGCTTTCGTCGGTTTTCGAATCTATATTTGCAAGTATAAAGCCTCTTGCTAAATCGCCTATTTGCGCCAGCGTTCTATCTGATACTATTCTCATGCGTCAGCCAGTCTATTCAGATTCCGCATTACTCCGGTCAAAACAAGCCCGAATTTACCGTATCCGTCGGCGGTTACCCATGAATAACTGAGTTGCCCGCAATCGCCGAACCAAAACGATAGTTCTTTTTCGGCATATCCGCTGTAGTTTTTGCCAAAATAAACGGTAAATATTGGGACTCTGCCGTCCGGTACCGAATAAGTGCCGTTATAATAGCCTGCCGTTCCGGCAAGTTCATCAAGTGCTGACTGAAAATCATGTTCGGTCGAATTGAAATAAATCGAAACCTTAAATTTTACCGCAATCATTCGCTCCCCGCCGTAACCTGTTCTTGCAGTTATCGGGTCAATTATTATATTCGATTCTTTCATTACATTTTTCAGCTCAATTCCTGTCACCGAGCCTTGCGTTATGTTTGAATAAATAATGACTCCCGTAATCGGAATCAATTTATGCTTTGTTACATCGTTAAACGTTAAGACTGCCATCGGCTCCTCCGCTTGTATTTGTGTCCGCTGGCGGCATTGAATTCAATCCGCTGTTAGGTACGTCCGCGCCCTGAAATAAAATTTCGGGTGTGTTTTCCGGCTTTGTAAATTCAATAGCCTTGTAAACCTCCTCCGACATGAGCGGCAATCCAACTGCCTGACAGCCTTCGATTACGGTCATAATTTTTTCAATGTCGTTTTCTTGAGCAATTGCGAATTTGAACTTCCAAGGGCATTCAAGGGCTTTTGGGTCGTAATTCAGCTTGTAGAACGGAGTCAGCACTTGATCGTTTACAATGTCTTCGCATGTTGTTATATCGTCGTAAAGTATATCGGCGGAGATTAGCTTTAAAACTTCCAATCCGGCACGAGAACCGCCGTGTTCAGGTAAAACCGTAGTATTTGCCTGTCCGAGAAAAGAAATTGAAAATTCTTCGTTTGTGAGCGAAATAAGACTTTTGAACGAATCGCCTCCGACCGCCGAGACCGTATCGAGATTTTCAAGATTCGTTTCTTTGCTAAACATTGCATATTTTCGGGTAGTAACATTTTGGAGTGCGTCAACCAAAGCCGCCCGTTCGTCGTCGCTTGCATTTTCGTCAACAAATGCCGCCAGCAATCCCTTTAGGTAGGTATTGTAATTCGCCCATTCACGCTTATTGTCAACCATCAAAATTGCATCCAATAGCAATCCCCGCAATATGCCTCCGGCTCTGAAATTCCCGTCACTCACCAAAATCCATTTATCTCTATCTTTAGGATTAATCGGGAATTTTTTGTCTTTGTCGCCATCCGGCATAATCTTAATAGCGTCGGCATTCTTGGCGGGCTCGATCTCAATCGGTTCGTAAGATTTAACAATCTTGGGAGTCCAAGTCTTGTTTAAATCCTGAATCCATTCCAACTCAATTGCTATGGCTCCGTAAGCCGAGATATTGATTAAGTCTTCGATTACTGCCTTAATCGCTTTTTTGCAAGCAGTTTTTGCAACTGCCGTATTTTCAGTGTCCGCTTTGTCAGGCGAAACAATATCATAATCAAACGAACTAACAGCCACTTTCCGGGTACGAAAAAAATTTCTTACTCTTGGCACTGCCTGCGGGATTCGCATTAAGTAAAACATCAAATCCCTTGTATCTCTCGAATCCGTTTGATCGTCTGCTTTTGTAAACGATGCAAGTGCGTCCTTTGGTGCGGGAAGCAATGTTGCTAATGTCTTTGTGTACATGTATAACTCCTAAAAATTGTAATCAGATTTGATTGAAAAATTTTGTTGTACCGTACCGCCTTTGCGCTTTACGAATCCCCGCTCATGAATAAATTCGAATAAACAAATAACGACATCCGGCGCATCATCTTTTTTGTTTGCCTTTTTCCCGGCAAACGAAAACAGTTGATTCAGGAATGTTTCGCCGGCTTTAGTTTTTGCAAATCCGGAAGGGAATCTTATTAATCCTTCGTTCCAAGCGGATTGTGCATTTTTTGCCAGCATGTCAACATTGTAGCGTTTGTATTCAACTCGCCTGAACGGCGAATTATGCCGGATGCACCACTGACGAATATTATTAGTCCAAATAGACTCTTGGCTGACATTGCCGTCAAATCCAAGAGCGTAAATATTATTCTTTGAATAACTCAATTCAAGAACATCATTTAACAATTTATCGGAATCGGAATAAGACTTGCATAATGCACCGCCGATATAAAATAATTCCGTTGTGGGAGAATAAAGCAAGGTAGCGGCGGCAGTAGTATCGCCTTTGCCTTTTTTCGAGCAATTAGGGTCAACGTAAGCAACTCCGCGGGCATCTTCGGGTATTGAGTCATATTCAATATACTTATCGGATTTGAATACAATCCCTTCAGGAGGCACCGGATTTTGTTGGAAGTTGCCTTGGTAATCGGATTCGCTTCTAACGTTAAGCATTTTCTTTAGTTGCTCTTCCGTTTTTGCCGGAAACCGTTCCTTCCAAAGCGGTTTTTTGCCGTCCCATGCCTTGTAAACATAAACATTCCAATTGTTAGGCAATATCCCATCCTCAGCTTGTAATTTCAGCAAATTGAGAGCCGAGCCTCTCTGAAAGTCATTCCCAAGAACAACAAACGAAGCATTAGTACCTGAAAGCGAATCGTAAGTTTCTGCAAGCCTTTTGGTACGCTTTTCAACGGCTTCCTGAGTAAACGAACTGTCCAATGTTTCAATATCATCGGCAATCATTATTTGCGGTCTATCGAATCCTTTGGTTGCACCACGAACCGAGCGTTTCTCGGAAAAAGTCATTAAGTGCCGCCATTTTTTTACGGTTTCTTTTGACTTGGTTCGGAACTTGTATTCGTCTTCGTTCAATATGCCGACTTCGAGCTTAAAGTCATACATAATTTTATCATTCTCAAAAGTCAGAGCGGCGATATCTTTGAGAATGCTTTTTGATTTCAGCAAGTCCTCGCAATAAATGCCGCCGATATTAATCTTGTAAGTAAGCAATGCCCATGCTAATTTTTTCTTAGCCGTTACGGTTTTTCCGTGCGCCCTTGCACCTAAAAATATATGAATGCCGGGCTTGTCGAATTTATCGGCAACATCGACGCATAAAGCGTTTGGCTTGTAATACCCATCTGAATACATGTCTTCAGGGTAATAAGTTTTATCGAAATACCAAAAATCTTTTAAAGCCTTTTCGACACGGGCTTTGCGTTTTGCTTCCGTTTTATTGTCGGTATCCCATGGCTCGGCTGGTTTCATTGAATTTTGCAATTCAATGTTGGATTCCATTTTTTTGATATTATTGTCGATTGCTGAAAACATTGATTAACCTTTTAATTTGACAAACTCTTCTTTGTAAATCTCAATGATTCTTTCGTCGCTTGCGTCCGGCTCGTATCTGCGGATTATGGCTCCTATGATAGTAGCGTCAAGTCGTTTGATGTGCGATTCAAGTTTGACCTGCTGAATTGTTTTCCGCATCCCGAATAATTTATCCAAGTATTGAACTCTTGAATCTATACGAATATCTTTGTCCAAATCGAGCGAAACAAGTGCATACTCAAACTGGGATTCAAGTAACTGGTCGGCTGTTTTGCCGGTACTGACAATGTCAGTATCTATCGGCTTTGCTTTTGGCGCGCTCCGGGTCAACTTGCCTGCCTCGTAATCGTGACATGCCCTGCGGGCTTGGTCGTAAGTGCAATTGAATTTGTCGGCAATTTCCCAATAATTTGCATTGGGATTTCTTCTTTTGAAAACTCCAATTCGCTGACGGGTTGCTCTTGGCAACATAGGTGTCTTTTTTCTAATCTTGAACCTCCTCGATATATGGGTCATAAAATGCGGTAAACGGAAGTGCGACCGTTGTATAATCCTGCGTTGAATTGACAAATTCAGGTTCGAACGTTTCACTTTGCGAGAGCGGCTTCGAATCCTTGAGTACCGTCAAAACTCTGCCTGCCAATTCCATCGCCAAATTCAAAGCCTCCGCACCGTCAATAGCTGGTGCGACCGAACAAAAAACAGTAATCACCGCTTTTGCCATAACTCCCCATTCTGTCTCGGGAAGTTCCGTCGAGCCGGGCAGGCAGTAAACATAAATTGATGGCGGATTAACAGGGTCGAACTTTGCCGGATCGCCCTTCAGGATTTTTGTGTCGTCAACTTCCAAAAAAACAGAATGATTTTTTAAGTCCGTTATTACGGACTCCCATAGTTCACGGAAATTTACCATATGTATTTCTCCGTTATATCTCCGGCGCTATACAATCCGGCAGGCGATGCACTCGGCTTGGTTTTATGCTTCGCCAAACGTGCCAAAGCGTCATTATAAAACTGCCTTGCCATATTCTTGTCTTCAGCTGTCGAGCTGTTTTTGCGTGTAATCGTTATATAATAGATAATCCAAGTTGCAGGAAGTTTTGACCATGACGGAGCGTTATTGACTGAGTCAGGAATTGTGATTCCGGTTTCATCGGCAACAATTTGAGCCGCTTCTTGCTCCAATCCGGTAAAATTCGTGCTGTTAATATCGCACTGCGTTTCAATATTCGGAAAACCAAGTGCTTTTATTTCTGCAAGCGTGATTAGAGGCATATTTCCGCTCCGTTAGTTCAACATACTTCGCAAAATTATTTGAAAAAGTTTCAAGGTTGTTGTCAATAATATTAATGTAAAACAAGGATAGTTCAGACTCCCGAAATTTGTATTGTGATTTTTTTTGAAAATATACGGAGAGTTGAAATGCCATTATCGGAAACATTGAAAAACTTGTTCAAAAGTGTAAAAAAAGAAGAATTGACAGCCGAGGAGTTGGTCGAAATTGATAATGCTACCAAAGAAATGCAAATGCGTTCAGCGCCGGGAGTCCCCGCTCCGCAAAAGCCAACTGAAAACGGAAACAATGAAGTCTTGGCACTTGTCAAAACACTTTCGGACGAAATAAAGTCAATCAAAGAATCGTATGCCGAACAGCTCAAGAAAACACAAGATGCCGAAGACGAATTGCGTAAAAAAGCTGAGGCAGAATTGACTTCCAAAAAAACTGCCTTATTGGAAGAGGCGACAAAAAACGGGAAAATAGCATCCAAAGATGAGGAGATGAAAAGTTTGCTTACTAAACTTATGGATGCCGATTTGGAAGCCGCAAAGCAATTTGTTGAAAAATTACCAGCAAATCCGGCTATTAATCCAACTGACAAAAAACCGGATGCAAGCGCCGGAACTTCCGCTCCGGCTGGAACACTGAACCAAACGGAAGTTTATAAAAATGCAGAAAACGCTTTTTCAAATCTTATAAAGGGAGTATAGTATGCCAAACTCAGCAGATTTACACGAACGACTTGACGACTTGGATGCACCGCCCGAAATGCAGGCGATGTTTAGCAAATTTGCTTTTTCGGTCGATTCGATGTCAATCGATATTGGGACTACAATGACACAAGCAAATGTAACTGCCATCAAGTCTCAACTCAATACCGACAAAGCGCCGAGCGAAGCAAAGGCTTATCTCGACAAAATCAAATCAGAATTAACAACTTAATCACTTTTTGGAGATAATAAAAAATGAAATTTTCCGAATTAAAAACAACTGCATCAAGTCCGGAGACAGAAGACATTGCAACGCTCGTAAAATCTGAGTTTATTGCACAGTTTCCTTTGTCGAATTTCTTGGAGTTTTACACGTTCACCGGCAATGCCGATACTCCACGCAAGCCCGGAGTTGACTTGAATGCCGGAGCCAAACGTGCAATCGGCGGGGCTTTTTCGTCACCGGTCGAAAACACTCCCGACTTCGGTGCGGTAGCACTGAAAATCTACGGTTTCCCGCTCAAAATGGATAAAGCCCACCAACGCAGAGGCGTTGACTTAGGCTCGCAATTCCGTATTGACTGCCAAACCGCAACCAAAGGTTTTGCTCGTTATATGGCTGAGGCTTTTATTAACGACACAATCGACGCAACTTCATTCTCAGGATTGAAGGAACAATGTACTAATTTATCGAGAAAGTTCAATCTCAGCGGCGGCAATAATGGTCAGTCGTTCCCGATTGGCAACTCTGATGTAAACCATACTTTGCAAATGAAATTATTCGAAGCACTCGACCAAGTGCTTATGGATATGGGAATCGACAAAGTAGCAATTCTTGCGGATTCGCTTTTGATATCAAGAATGAAATCCGTCGGTATGTCATTCTTTACAACCGATAACGTTGTAAATGTTTACAACCAGCCAATGCGAATCCTGAATTACAACGGTGTTCCAATTATCAATATGGGTGTCGATGGTGCGGGCAACCGTGTCATTCCGGTAACCGAAACCGAAGGCACCAGCACGAGCACTTGTACTTCGTTGTATGTTGTTAAATTCGGCGAACAGGTCGATTTGACAGCCGCTACAAACGTCGGACTCTCAATTGCACCGCCTAAACAGGTTGACAACAATTACGTAATGGACGTTGAACTCGACATCGATGTTGTTGCTCTTACTTCAAAATCAATTTACCGGATGTCCGGAATCATTCTTTAGGAGGGAATAAAAAATGGCTGGAGAATTAGTTAATCTGCCTTCCAAAGGCTTAGGCTGTGCGGTCGTGATTCCGCTGTTGCTTGACGGTACCACTTTGAAACCGCCTACAACAAAAAGCATTTTCCAATTCCAATTCCTATCGAAGGATTGCGAAGTCAAAGTTCCGGTGCCTGCCGGAGCGGCATCCTCAAAAAAAGAATATCGCACTTGGGAAGGCGCAGACGACATTGCAGTCAGAACTGAAATCTTTAAAAAGATTTACAATGCTGTCAATGGACTTGAGGAAAGTTCGGACGATTCGAGTGGAGGCGGCAAGTATCCGAGTATCACGCTTGGCACTAACGATATTCCTTCGAATACCGCCGTTACTGACCATAAGAGCTTTTTGAAAGAAGCAATGGAATGGTACGAAACCCCGTGTTTGGTCTGTTATCCTCTTGGTGTCGGAGTTGGTGCCGTTGATGCCGGAGATTGCGGATTTGCAACAATTGTCGGTGTATTGAATTCCGAAATTGCATCAAAGCCCGGTGAGTCAATCAAATTGACTTTCGAAGCCGCACCATATACTTGGGATTCATCTTTGGATACAGCTCTTGCAACAACGGGCTATCTCGGCTCAGCAACTCCGCTCAAAGCGTCTGCCGCCGTGACATTCCCTGACATCGCTGCCGGAGATATTGTTTTACTCAAAGCCGGTAAAATGGCATTACTGTAGGAGTGATATGCCTGAATTGAACGACATATTGAAATATCTAATTCCGGCATTCGCCACAATCGCCGCCGCTATGTTTGCTTGGAAACGCAGACAAAAGCGAATAGGCGAACAGCGGTTCAGCCGTAAAATTGAAGAGGCGAAGGTAATTGCCAAGCTCGAAGGAAGAGTAAAAGCAATTGAAGAAAGAATCTGTCTGCAAGACGACAGACTTTTCAAAGAACTTGCCGAAATCAAATTAACGCTTAAATCGCTCGACGACAGGCTTTTTGAACACGTGAAAAACGAATAATCAACTCATAAGGGCGGCAAAAAGATACCTCCGTATCTAAATGTAAATAGCGTCAGAACAGCCGCCCGGCTGACAATCCGAATTTATAAATTTTAGGAGTTTTATTATGCCAAACTGGTTAAAAAGCGTTTTGAAAATGTTGCCTCTTCAATACATCTTAGAGTACCTTATAGCGGCTCTAAAAGAAGAGGTCAAAAAAACAGAAAACACTTTTGATGACATGGCGCTTGTCATTGTCGAGTCCGTTCTCAAAGAGACCGGATTGCTGAAATAGCAGAATGCAAAAATTAAATTAATCCCCCTTTGTAAAAGAGGGGGATTTCTTAAACAAACAGGAAAATCCAAAATGAATGAAGAACCTAAAAATACAACCACGCTCGCCTCCAAAGTTATCGAGGTAGCTTGCGAATGGACTGCCGAAAAAGAAATCCCGGGCAATAAAGGATTCTTTTCAAAATTATTCACAGCGTTTATCTTGCTGTCCGGCTGGAAAAAGGGCTGGATGTGGTGTACTTCGTTTGCTAAGTCAGCTTTACTGGTTGCGTACGAAGAATACATCGTTGCAAAAAAGAAATACAATCCTTTTTATGACGATGCCGCCGCACGTGCAACCGTCAAAAAGTTTTTGAAGTGTTACAGCCCGAACGCTCAAAAATGGCGCAACAACTTAATCAAAGCCGGATATACATTGCTCGACAAACCCGTACAGGGTGCATTGGGCTTTCTTGGCTACGACAAAGTCCACGGTCATACATTCATTGTTTACAATGTGATGGGCTTGAGTAATTATATGAGTATTGACGGAAACGCAAAAGACTCCGTTCAAATTGTTTCACGAACTACAAAAGACAAGCACTCGCTTGGATTTGTAGCTCCTCCGGAGGTATAAAATGAAAACGAAATTTCCAACAGTGCAGTTTTATTTATTGATGGCTTTTGCTTTGCTCGTCGCAGGAGCCTGTTATTTTTCGAGCACAAAGCAAACTCCGTTCGTCGAGTCCGTCAAGACGGATTCTGCTAAAACTCAAATTCCTTTGCCAAAAAAGGAAGTCAATCAGGCGGATTCGTTAGATATTGACGTAATCGACACAATCCAATATCTCAGGCAATCCTACTGGCTTGCGGTTGCAAATTGCTACAAAGATTCGGCTGTCGACAAATCGACTATCAAAAGCCTTTGCAGAAAAATTATGTTAATCGATTCAGCCGGCTATTTCTGGAAAATGAATCTTGCAAAACGCAAATCCGTCAAAAATAGAATTATGGCGGTCGCTCTTGCCGAAACAACTTACGGCGAATACGGAATCGCTATTTCTATGAATAACGTTACCGGAAAAAAAATACACGGTAATTTCTTTAAATGGTTTGCTGTCTCCGGATATTTGCAATATGCCGAGTTCAAGCATTGGACTCATTCAATCCTTTTCTTAGCCGAAAAAATACTTGCATCGAAAGGGCTGAATTATTACAAGGCTTTAGGTCACGGCGGAATGACTTGGATGTACGAGGCTCTCGATTCAAATCTCGAACCGACCGGAATAGAATTCGATAGAGTTTTTAAGAAAAAAGTTCAAAAGGATTCGATTTAATGCCGATTCTTTTCGACAAATATGACCCTTCTACCGGAAACGAATTCCAAGATATTATCAATCTCGATGACATCGGTTTTGAAATTAATGGAAGCGGCTCGACTGAAGAACATTTTCCGGATACGATTGAAAACAATGTGATGCTTAATTACTTGCTCAATCGCTTCTACCGTGGCAATACGGCACGTTTTGAAAATTTACAGGTAACAAAAAAAACGGTTCAAAGCAATTTTGCCGCCGGAGCTTTAACCTCTCTGTATTTTGCTAATGAAATTATTCATGGCGACTTGTTTTATCAAAAAGGCGGATGGGTGACAACATTCAAAGCACAAAAAGCCGGCTGTTACCTTGTAGCCGCCTGCGTTGATATAATTATCGACTGGCTTAATTCCGTTCCGATAGACACAATGACTTTTGCAGCTATTGCGTTACAGATTTACAAAAACGGAGTCCACTATTCAACTATTGATATTACGGAGCGGGATGTATTCAGGGAAGAGCAAGCGTCAAACGCTATTGTTATCCACCTTGAAGGGGCTTGTTTTTATTTGTCCGGAACTGATATTGTTAGTCTCGAAATCGGCGACGAAATCGATTTGCGAGTCAGTCCGAGCATGCCCGTTTATCTCGGCAACGAAGTTACTCACGTTTCGACTTACGGATATTTCAACGTCACTTGGCAGGATGACGAAAGCGAACAAATAGCAACTGCCACACCAACTTGGTATTACGAATAAGGAGTTTAATATATGTCAGTAGTCGGTACAGCCAAATGCGGCGACATGTTATATAAATACGAGAGTGACCCAATTACTCCGCCATCCAGCGTTACAGCCGAAATGTGTATTTCCGCAGGACTTATTATCAGCGGTGCTCATTGGAATACTCAAAACGGAGGTACGGGTAAAATAGAGCAAATTGATGTTATTGAAATATGTGCAGGCGGCGAAGTCCTTTCAACTGCATTGTTTAAATTATTTATTACGGACAAAGCCGGGCAAACTTATGCCGCCGCCGGAAGTGCTTTTACTGCGGCTTCGACCGTTACCGATATGACTAATTGCGGAGCGATGTTGCTGGTTAATGGTCAATGGCAGGCTTGCGGTGCAAAAATGCAAATCCAATCAACTGTAATCAATTCCGGAAAATTCAAAACATTGAATTCTGCCGCTCTTTACGGGCAGTTGATTGCAAAAGGTACTTATACCTTTGCCGCAGGTTCAAGATTGATGTTACGTATTTGGTTCAGGCAAGACTAATGCCTGCTTACCGTCAAATATTGCAATATCAAGAGGATGGAATCGGACTCGTAACCGCCGAAATGATCGTTTCGGATACCTTTGCCGATTTATTCATTCCTGCCGGATTCATTGATGTTGATATTTTCGACTTCAACGATTCTGTAAAAGATTTGGAAGAGGCGACGGGAGTTCAAAAAGAAGACGAATTTGAATTTTCGATGCATGCGGCAAAAGTCTCAACGGCTGACGAATCCGCTTGTTTCGCTTTTATTCTTCAATCTGAAAGTCAAATACGCTGGGTTGCTACTTTTTTGCATGAAACTGCAAATTACACTTCCGCAGACCGCGACTCAATGGAATTTGTCGGCAAAATCAGACCGTCGGCAAGCGGAACGGACTTTATTTGGCATGGCAACCAATGGGAGACCGACCCGCATCCGCACAGGGAATGGAAACTAAAAGCTCAAAGTTTTGGAGCCGCCGTTCTTGACAGCATAAACTTGGAAACCGAAACAATCGAAGGTGTTTCGGTAACCGGAATAATTAATCAAATTATTGCAGATTCGGCTTGGGTAAGTGCTAATATAGTTGACAAGCAAATGTTTATTGGGGACATTGTTGGCACTGAGAGCGTCGAGCTTTGGATACTAAGGCTGGTCAATTTTAATTCGGCAATGGAAAAACTCAGAGTCCTTGCCGAGGCAAGAATTCAGGAAACAATCCCGGGCTTTAGTCTTGTTTTCAATTCTGCTTATTCGGGATTCAAATTTGAAACATTAGATTATGCTTACCGTATAGGCGGCGGCTCATCTGCCGACTTGGGAACTTATTATAAAATATCGGGGTCGCCTTCCGGCTACGCTAACGATGTTAAAATTTTTGACGCTAATTCTATCAATTCGCCTTTTGTCAGCTGGTTTTTGTTTGACCCGGATTTTGAGGATAATTGGCAGAAAGGCAACAATGATGCTTATGCGTTCAAGGGTCGTAAAAACTTAACTACCTTGCTTTATAAGATTGCTAATAATTTCGGATTCTATCTGAGCTTTAAATATATTAGCAATGGAATTGAAGTGACATTTTCGCCGTCAGCCAGCATCGTTTCTGAGCCTGTTTACATCAAGGACGCAGTAAAAGGAAGCATCAATATTGACGCAGTTGAAAAATCTGTCAATAAGAAATACAAGGGACACGCTCATCACTTGGCTGTAGAAGGTGCCGATTGCTACGACGTTAAATTTGAAAACGATGCAATGATGGCGACAACATCAAAAGATATGGTCGCTGACAAAGCTAATTCTGAATTATTACCGCTTACTACGTCGCCGACTTTCGTAAGTTACTTTGAAGACAGGGGAGGTTTTATATGGCAAAGGGACAACTATGTAAGAACTTACCCGCATAACGCTCGTGTTTTGATTGATGGCGGATTAGCTTCTCACGATAGCAACGTGTTTACCCATACTTCTATTTATATTTACCAGGGCGGATATATTTATCCCGCCAGTTCGGTTGGTGCTAAAGTTGATGGTGTGGAAACTTGGTTCCCAAAAATTGCCGACTTACTGAATGCAATCCAAGTCCGTGGCGACCAAAATTATAAAACCAAATACGAAATAGAAGCGCCGTATTTGTGTGGATTCTCATTAAATAGTAACGGCTCATCGCCGAGCTGGAAAAACTTAAAACTTGGTTCACTGATTACGCTTGATGCTGTCGATTATGCAGTTTACAGCATCAAACGTAATTACCAAGAGCATCGCACAAATATTAAAATTGTTAATGTTTCCAAATTTGCATTTATCGAGCAAGCCGTTACTCCATTGCCTTACAGCATTCCGTCCTTTGGAACTTTGCCGGGCGAATCCGTCGCCGTTCCGGATTCTTACGGAATTGCAGGCGAACAGGTTTATGCTTTCAATGTCGCTGTAATCGGCGACGATGGCAAATATTACAATGCTCAAGATATTCAGGAGCATCATCACAAATTTGTCGGCTTTTTCTTAAATAATGCTTTGACCGGCGAAAATGTCAATATCAAAGAATACGGAGACGTAACAAATCCGGCTTGGCATTGGACGGTTGGCTTGCCTGTTTGGGTGCGTGTTGGTGAAACTACTTCGAATGTATCGCAATCGCCATTGACTGCAAAAGATGGTAGTCATGTTTTGGTGTTATGCGTTGGGGTTGCCATTAGCTCAAACACAATCCAAATTAAACTAATCAGAGACAGGAAATACGCATGATATATTTAAAATATGGCACTACGGCAATGAGCTTTATCGAATTGGACTGGAAATCCAAGCCTGAACTCAATTCAATTTCAGGCGATACTTTGCGGGGGATTACTTTTGAGCATATAAACAATGCCCGCCGCAACTACGACATTACAATCTCAGCCGATGCGATCGATACCCAAGCGAAATATGATTTCTTGGAATCTTTTTTCTGCAACGGCGCAAGGGCTGTAAGCTTTGACGGGACAAATTATATTGATGTTGTTATGAAATCGGGGGACTTCCCCGTTGACTGGCTCGAAAATGCCCGTGACTTGCCTCAAGTCAAATTTACATTACGTGCCAAAAATCCGGGCATTACCCGTGCAACCGGAGAGCAATTAATGAACAGTTCAGGTTTATAATAAATTTATCAGGAGGTATTTTAAAATGTTTGAAACTACAGATTACGAACCGCTCCCGATTCAAAAGTTTGAAATCGGAGACAAAAAGTATAATTACGAATTCGAGCAATTGACTTTCGAGCAGGTCATGCTTGCCGAAGAGCTTGCAAATTACAAGCAAGAACAGCTCGGCGACAATCCCGATTCGTATTACAAAGTTGAGAAATCCGGCATGGATAGATACAAGTTGAAACTTGCCGCCTTGCTCTTGAGTCCCGACGCCAAGCCTTGGAGTTCCTCGCTTCTTTTGGAAATCGAGTCCGATTTGGCAAAAATCCCGAACGACGGAAGTGTAGAAAGGCTGGAACAATGCCTTGTGGATTTTCTCAATCGGCGAGGCAAGCGAATGCTCGCCTCCGAGACAGTTATGAGAGATGGAAGCTTAACTCAAATGTTTACGATGCTGGCGAAAGCCGGAAACGCGATGTTATCGAGTCAGCCCTCCGCTACCGCAGACTTTACAACAGCCGGGAACTCAACCGCCGATGGCATGAGCGAACCCGAAATAACATAGTTCGATTGCTTGCTCTCGACGATGTTACAAAGTTTGAGTCTGTCAGAAAAGCTTTGTTTCTCGATGCAGTCGAAAAAATGATAAGTATTCTTGAAGGTTAAAACGGGGGCTCTGCCCCTTTTTTTTTATAAATAAAACGGAGTCATTAAAATGTCAAAATCAATCGAGCTGAATGTCAACATTAAACCAACAATCGACCAGCGTCAGATACAAAGCGAAATCAAAAACGTTAAGGGCATCGAAATGCCCGTTCAGGTCGATGCGTCAACAGCCCGAAAAGCAATCGACGCTTTTCAGCAAAGGTTTGCCGAATGGAAGCAATCGTTTAATAAAGGTTTGAATGTTGACCTCAAAGGGCTCGACCAAGCCAAATTAGCGGCATCAATCAAAGAGACCGCCTCGCAATTCGATAAGTTCAAAAAAGAAGCCGAATCGGCATATAATACGCAATTAGAGGCAGTCCGCAAATTAATAACAGCCGGCAAGACTCAAACCGACGAATACAAAACGGCATCCAAAGAATTGGCAAGCCGAAAAAAAATAGTGCAGGAAATGTCAGCTGTCGAAAAGGAATACCAAGCAAAGCAGGCGCAATCCGCCAAAGCCTCCGGTCCGTCGTTTGATATTTTGAAGTACAATGCTTTGATTGATGTTACCCAAAAGCTCTCCGGTGCCTTTTCGGGAGTTCTTGCCGTTGGTATGGAATTTGAAAAGAATCTAAAGTCAGTCGGTGCGTTTACCGGAGTCACCGGCGACGACCTTACGGCTCTCGGAGGTAAGGCTCGTGAATTGGCTTTGCAGTTTGGAACTTCGGCAAGCTCTCAGCTCGAATCTTTTTCCGGAATACTTTCTAAAATGGGACCGGTTTACGCTCAAAATGGCGAGGCGCTCAAAGGTTTTGCCGCAACTATAAACGTTTTATCGAAAGCCGCAGGAATTGACGCAGGAACGTCGATGGAAGTTGTAACAAACTCAATGTTGCAATTTGGATTAAGAACCGGCGACGCAACCAAAGATACTGCAACGGCAAGAAACGTTATCAATGGACTTGCCGCCTCCGCTCGTGCGGGTGCCGCTCCAATATCCGCAGTCGGCGAGTCAATTCTTGTTTGCGGTTCCGCCGCCAAAAATGCGAATATAAGTCTTGACGAAACAACCGCCGCAATTCAGGTTATGGCTGTCGGCGGCAAAACAGGCTCGGAGGCAGGCAACGCTTTGCGTAATGTTATTTCAATGTTGCAAAAACCTTCAGGCGAAGCCGCCGACGCACTCAAGAAAATGGGACTGAGTTCCGACGATTTGGCAAAAACACTAACAACCAAAGGTCTCGGTGCGGCAATGGAGCAATTAAAAACAGGTATGTCCAAATTCAATACAGATGCCGAGCGCAATAATGCGTCAATGAAATTATTCGGCTTGGAAAACGCTTCCGCCGCTTCGATTCTTATGTCAAATTCAGACAGATTCAAAGAATTCAATGATGCGATAAAAGAAGGTCAAACCGGAGTCGGAGTTGCTTACGAAATGATGGCTCAAAAATCGGGAACCGCCGCAGGAATGGTTAATAAATGGAAAATCGCCGTCCAAGATACATTTATTTCAATTTATAACACAATGGGAAGCTCCGGTGCGGCTGTTTTAAAAGCATCAACCGATGTTGCTCCGATGGTTACCTCAATTGTCGGACTTAAAAATATCGCTCCGGATGCAATCAAAGGCTTGAAAGACATGGGAACTCAAACGGCTCAGTTAGTTCCTAATATTGTTAAATTCGTTAAGGGTACCGAAGGCGCAACCGTTGCACAAAAACTGTTTAATATGACTGCCGCCATGAATCCTTATGTTTTATTGGCTGTCGGGGTTGCCGGATTGGTTGTTGGGTTGCATTTCTTGACTTCCGCTCTCAAAGATTCAGCTCAGTCGAGATTAGACGATTTGAAAACGCAAGAAGAGGAACTTAAAGTTCAAACTTCAGGCTTGGAAGCTACAAAGAAAACTTCCGAATCAAAACTTAATCTGATTCAATCGTACGAGCAACTTGGCGGTAAGGCGAACAAAACAGCTGAAGAGCAAAAGAAGCTCGGCGAAATCACGGTTCAATTAGCCCAAGCGTATCCCGGGGTGATTTCGTCTTCAAAATCATTTGAAGGAAACTTAACTGCATTGCAAGCAAAAGTAAAATCCACAGGCGACGAAATAAATACGACGAACACTAAATTATTGCAACTCGGTAAACAGCTTGGCGAGATTAATACTCAAAAACTTCAGGCGGAAGTCGATTTATCTGTCGAAAAAATGGGAGATGCCGCAGTTGCTTCCGGTAATGTGTTGAATAAAGCCTCCGATTGGCTTTTGGGGACTTCAACTCCTCGCCAGTTCGTCGAAGAGCAAACAGCCGCTATGATTCAAGGAATAAAATCCGCAACAACGGCGGAGGGTGTCAGTTCCGCAGTCGCAGATGCACAAATGGCAGTATTTCAAGGCAAAGAATGGGAAGGCGTGCCGGATGCCGTTAAATCGAAAATGGTTAACGGACTTAAAGATGCAGGCAATAAGCAAATTGAGGCGATTAATTCGAACAATGAAAATATTAAGAAAACTCAGGAATCCGCTACAAAAATCTTTGAAGATAATTCAACCAAAATGGCTGAAATTCAAAATAAAATAGACAATGGAACGGCTTCGAAAACCGAAATAAGCAGGTACGATTCCCTTAAAGAAGGGGCACAGCAATATTTAACTGAGCTATCCAAAGTGGATGCAGGTTATCAATTGAATGCCGCAAAACTGCGTGAAATGCAGGAATTGAAAGCTCAATACGACGCAGGTAATAAACTTATTAAACCAGCAAGTTTTGACTCAGCCGCACTCGAAAAAGAAATGGGAGTACAACTTCAGCAAATCCAAACCATGACAAAAAAATCAATAGAAGGCGGCTTTGACGCAAAGGAAGTTATGACAAAATTCACTCAGTCAACCGAAACAAACGGTGCCGGATTCCAAGATTCTGTAAAAGTATTACTTAACAGAGGAATGGGAGACGCAGGCACCGAAGGCGGCTCGGCATACGCTGACGCAATTAAAAAGAAAATTGAGGAGGCTCAGCTTGAACTTGCAATTAAAAAAGCAGTTGCCATCAAAGAAGTCAATACAGGTGGAGGACTTGAAAAACTTGTTTCCGATTTCAACAAAGCCGGCTCCGAAATGGAAAAAGCACAAATTGCCGAGAAAATCAAAGCAATCGCTCCGGAGGCAGTCAAGGCAGGCAACACGGTTGTTGACGCTAACGGAAATACTATTACTTCATACAGTATTGTAAGCTCTAAGATTGACGAGGCGAAAAGCAAAGAAAAAGAGCGTCAAGATTCAGCAACCGGAAAAATTACTGAAAGCATCAACAAAGAAGGTTCGGCTTATCAAGACAATCTTGCAAAAATCAAAGAATTAGCCGCAAAGATTGACTTTGGAAAAAGTATGGGGCTTGATGTGTCGCAGTACCAAAGGCAAATGGGTATTGTTCAAACCGAGCTTAATAACTCCAAGAATTCAATTCTGAATGTCGGTGCTTCCATGAAATCCGCAGGACTTGACTCCGATACTATGTATAAACTCATGGCTGAAAAATTGGGGGTATCAAAGGAAAAAGTCAAAGAGCTGGTAACAGAACAGGTAAAATCAAAAGACGCTACAAGCGACCAGACAGCCGCCGTTAAAACTCTCGGCGACGCATGGTCGTCCGCAATGAGCGAGTCCAAAAAAGCGGTTGCCGATGGCATTAATCAAATTAATGCTATAAAAAAGAAAATAGCTGACGGCGACAAATCAGAAGCAACAAAAAAAGAATTAGTGCAAATTAAAGAAAAGATAAAAGCCAAGCAGGGCGAAGTCGTAGCTGGCGAAAAGATAAATAAACAAACTGAAATCGAAATCAAAGGCGGAGAAAAGAGATCCGGAACTGCAAAAACAGCCTACGAACTTGCCAAAAAAGCGTACGATTTGGAAGAAAAGAAACTGAGTCAAGAAAGCAAAACTTTTGAGATTGCTTCCGAAACCGTCAGAATAGAATCCGGCAGAGCAAAAGACGCAGGCGACGATTACGCTCTCGAAGCAAAAAAACTTGAAGTATTGAATAAGCAAAAACAGGCTTTTGCCGACATTCTGAAAACAAAAGGAATTATTGTCGGCGAAAAAGGCGAGATAACTCTCGAAGGCAAAGTGAAACTCAAAAAAGACGGAAGCGAAAAAACCGAAATTGAAAACAAAATTGCCGAATTCAATAATTCAATTACAGAAGGCTCGAATAAGTTAAAAGAACTTAGTCTGAAAGCTAAAATTGACGACAAAGAACTGCAAAAAAGACTTGCCGAACTGGATTTTAAGAAGTTAGAATTCATGGTCGAAATGGGATTTGTTGACAAAGGTGCAATCCTTGCTTATTACAAAAAGCAAAACCAAGATGTTATCAAAGAAGTCGCTGAATCTAAGCAAAAAGAGCTGACTTTGCTCGACGATTTCAATAAAAGAGCCGTCGAATTGAAAGCTCAAGCCGATTCCGGAGCGATAAGTTACGACGAATATAGCGCAAGTTACGATGCGGCAGAAACAAGTTATAATAGCCGTTTGAATCTCACTAAAACCAAAACAGCCGACCTCGAAACAGTTCAAATTGATTCATTCAAGAAAATTCAGGCTGAAGAAAAACGCATCAAAGACGAAAGAGACAAAGCCCTTGAAGACGCAT
>Ga0316608_1000370_pt1 | contig 22408 bp, 18 predicted proteins | sample MIS2016152B_MG_FD_207673 | JGI IMG/M metagenome (GOLD analysis project Ga0316608, IMG submission 207673) | Microbial mat bacterial communities from Middle Island sinkhole, Lake Huron, Michigan, United States - MIS.2016.152B | ecosystem: Environmental > Aquatic > Freshwater > Lake > Sediment...
TATATTCCCGTTGCAACTCTCCTCACAGCCGTAAGGCTATTGAAACGGAATTGCCAGAGCCATGATTTGCATCACTGCCTTCATTACTGGTTGCAACTCTCCTCACAGCCGTAAGGCTATTGAAACCGTCCTAACTGGCGGTGCCAGTAAACTTCACCCCAAGGGGTTGCAACTCTCCTCACAGCCGTAAGGCTATTGAAACCATCTTCATATAGGTAAACTTCTTCATCTTGAAATGACGGAAGTTGCAACTCTCCTAACAGCCATAAGGCTATTGAAACTCAAGATTCGACGGAACTAGCCAGTCGTTAAAACGGGAAAGTTGCAACTCCCCTTACAGCCGCAAGGCTATTGAAACATTATTGATGGCAGAAAGATTGCAATGATAGGCATTTTCGTTGCAACTCCCCTTACAGCCGCAAGGCTATTGAAACCCCATCGCCACAGGATGAGCTAAAAACGACACTTCTTGTGTTGCAACTCCCCTTACAGCCGCAAGGCTATTGAAACCCAAAACTCCAGGAGGGTGAGCTAACTATCGCCGCGTTGCAACTCCCCTTACAGCCGCAAGGCTATTGAACGCAAAAAGCCCTCTCAATTTGAGAGGGCTTTTTGCGTCAGGGTTCTTTTTAGCTAAAGCGAATTTCGTAATGTAAGCCAGGCGGGGTAAATTGCCCAACCATGCCAAGTATGCTACAATGGAAAAATAAAACCCCCGCCCATAGCTTGTCACAGCTTGGCGGGGGCGAAAAACTACAATACCAACGAAGCGCGTTGGCAGTAAAATTTGTAAGATGAATGGTAGCACACCTGCGCCGCTTGGTCAAATGATAGACTGAGGGGCGTTTTTTGTTTGGTGAGGTGCAAGCTGTTAGCAACAGGAGCAAGAAGTATGACCAAGATACCTGACCTAATTTGGTGTGAAGTGGCTGCGGGGGAGTTTGTGATGGGCAGTGATGCCATATCGGAAGGTGAAAAGCCGCGCCACCTCCTAAACTTGGGTTATAGCTACAAAGCAGCCAAGTATCCCCTAACCAATGTGCAATATGGCCTCTTTATAGCGGCTGATGGTTATACCACGCGGCGATATTGGACAGAGGCAGGGTGGGAATGGCAGGAAAAAAATCAGCGAACCAGCGCGTATGATTTTGGTGAGCCATTTAACTTGTCGAATTATCCCATAGTAGGGGTGAGTTGGTATGAGGCTGTGGCCTATTGTCATTGGCTGACAGAGGTAATGCGGGGGTGTGGAAAGTTGGCCGAAGATTGGGTTATCAGGTTGCCCACCGAGGCGGAATGGGAAAAGGCGGCGCGGGGGATAGATGGGCGGGAATATCCCTGGGGCGAAGAGTTTGACCCTAACAAGGCGAATGGTGAAGCGACAGGGGTACAGTCAACCTGTGCAGTTGGGCTTTTCCCTCAAGGGGTGAGTCCACATGGTTGTCATGATATGGCGGGAAATATATTAGAATGGACGACCACCCAATTGGCCGATTCAAATTATGCTCATCGGAAATACAAACCATATCCATATCAAATAGAGAATGAATGGACGGCGGCCTATTTATCAGGCGATAGTTATAGAGTATTGCGTGGCGGTTCATGGGGCAGTGGGGCAAATGACCTCCGTTGCGCCTGTCGTATCAACTACAGCCCCAGCTACATTGACCGCAATCGGGGATTGCGATGTTTTTGTGTTCCCATTTTTTGAGCTGCTGAACATTAGAGGGCTTTTCCTGTTTGGCCTAGCCCACGCGAATTATTGACAGGTAAAATTTTTTCATCTTTGCTCTCAAGAGCCACAGTTTTTAAGGAGAAGTAGTCATGGCTGGAATAGTCAAGTATGTCACCGTCAGAGATACCTTACTAGATTGTGAGGCATTTGAGAGTGACCATCAATTAGCCGCTTTGTTTGCCGATGGACGCATCCACCCCTGGCGGCATCTGGTGCCAAATGCGGGGAGTCCCGCCGAACGGGTAGAGGCAACCATTAAGGCGTTATATGACCAGTTTAATCAAGCTGGTCAAAATGCCTTAGAGCTATTGGTGGAGCTATTACGGGACATCAAAGATCCACAAGATCGCTGCCACCAAGATTTGGCTGACTTGGCGGAAGAGTTAGCCGTAGGTGGCGTTGAACTACCACTCTATGAACCTTTACGTAACAACTACCTGCAGCGGCTGAAAGCTGAAGCGAGTAAATTATCGGCCCTAATACATATTGACCCCACATCGCCAGAACGACAACTGAAGCTAACGCAAATCTATACCGCCTTATTGACGTTAGGGGGCGATGAACGGGAGACCGTGAAGCAGGCGGAAAAGCCTAAGCCTATCTCGGCCTTGGAGCAATTGAATCGCAATCACCGTTTGGTGTTGATTGGCGCGCCTGGCAGTGGCAAATCAACCTTTGTGGACTTTGTGGCAATGTGTATGGCGGGGGAGTTGTTAGATGATGAACAAATGAACCTCATGCTATTACAAACGCCTTTACCCAAGGAGGAAGGGCATGAGGCCGAGCCACAGCCGCAAACCTGGCAGCATGGCGCGTTGTTGCCGCTAAAGATTGAGTTGCGGCGATTTGTGGCGGAGGGGTTGCCTAAGACGGGTGAAGCCACCTCTGAACAGGTGTGGCTTTATTTAAGCCAACAATTGCCCTCAGATTTGCGGGAGTATGTGCCGAGGCTTAAGGCCCAGTTTCGGGATAAGGGGGGGATAGTCTTGTTTGACGGCTTGGATGAAATTCCTGACCCTGACCAAAGTGGCCCCCGTTTGAAAGCGGTGCTGGAGGACATGGGATGGTGTTACCCTAAATGTCGGCTGGTGGTCACGAGTCGCCCTTACGCCTACCAAAACCCAAAATGGCAGCTTCATGGATTTAAGCAAACAACCTTAGCCCATTTTAGTGCAGGGCAAATTAGGCAATTTATTCATGGGTGGTATGGCTATTTGGGCGATGTTTACAAGTGGCCTGAAAACACCCTCCAGGCACGGGCGAACCAATTAGAGCAGGCCATCTTTAGCCGCCACCATGAACTGCGCCCCTTGGCCGAGAAACCATTATTATTGACCCTCATGGTTAATCTCCATGCCAATACAGGGAATTTGCCTAATAAACGGGCCGAGTTATATGAGGAAACGGTGAAGTTGTTGTTAGACCGGTGGGAACGCGGCCGTTTAAGTGCTAAGGAGGAAAGTGTGACTACTCCCCCTTCGGGTGCTAAGGAAAGTGTAATACCCCCTCATTTGAGTGATTATTTGGAAATTAATCAAACCAAAATCAGAGAATTGTTGCAAACTCTAGCGTTTGAGGCGCATGCCAATCAACAATTTGAAAAAGTGGCCGATACGGCGAATTTGAATGGGGATAAATTGTTAAGCGGTTTGATGAGGTTGGCAGCCAAAGAGGTCAATCCCACTGAATTGCTAGAGTATCTCAATCAACGGGCGGGGATTTTGGAGAATGTAGACAGTCAGGGCGAGGGGTTATATCGCTTTCCACATCGAACTTTTCAGGAATATCTGGCGGCTTGTGCGCTCAATGGGAAACCCAAGTCCTCCAGAGAAATCGCCAAGTTGGTCAAAGCTGAACCCAACCGTTGGCGGGAAGTTGCGCTGTTGGCGGCGGCCAAGCGCGATGTGGAATCGTTTTGGACGTTAATCAATGCGCTGTGTGCTAAGGCAGTGGTGGGGCTGCCCCACATGGAGGCGGGCGATTTCATGGCCGCGTTGATTGCAGGTCAAGCAATTAATGAGTCGGGTCAGGCGAGTCGCCTTATGGAAAATGAGGCCGATAATGAGGTGGAAATTGAGCTAGTGAGTCGTGTGCGCGGTTGGTTGGAACGGCTCACCAGCAGTGAGTTGCCTATATTGGAACGGGTGGCGGCGGGGGAGGTTTTGGCGAGGTTGGGTGATGAACGCGGCGGGGTGGGGCTTTTGGACGAGTGAGTGAGGTGAGGCGCGCCTGACCTGATGCTCGTAGAGGAATTTTGGGGGAGTTACAACGAATGAAGCAAAGAGCCAATGAGATTTTTGGGGTAAAACAGGGCCTAATTGCCCAACTATTCCAAACCTGCTACAATAAAAAACGAAACCCCTGCCGTATGCTTTGGTTGGCTTGGCAGGGGTTGAAAAAAAATGCTTTAACCAACGAAGCGCGTTGGCTGTTTTGTTGTAAGATGAATCATAGCATCCTCGCGCCGCTTGGTCAAATAGACTGAGGGGCGCGTTTTGTTGAGTGGCTGAGTTGTAATACCATGTAAAAGGTGGAAATAATGACAGAAACACTTTTAGCGTTTGACACAGATCGTATTAAAAATTATGTTTTTGCCACCGCTAAACTCAAAGAAATCCGTGGTGCCAGCGCAATTTTAGATGAGTTGAATCGGCAGACCATGCCAAAATTGGTAGGCGGTGAGATGATTTATGCTAATGGCGGAGGAGGGCTGTTTGTGGTGGCAAGTGCCGAGCAAGCTAAAAACGCCCGCGCAAGCATAGAACAGGCATATCGCAAAAAGTTTATCTCCATTACCAGTACTGTAATAGAAAATTATGATAAAAATAAATTTCAAGCCCAGTTTAGATTATTAGGTTATTGCCTCCGTCTAGCCAAAGACCAAACAAAAGGGGAACAACTTTTGCTCACTCACCCCTTTTTCCATTTTTGTGAGTCCTGTGGTACTGAGTATGCTCAAGAGAATTCAAATGAAAATGAGTTGATTTGTGCAAAATGCGAGTCTAAACGGGACCAAGATGAAAGAATTAAAGAAAGTTTATCTAATTATAGTTCTCAAGTAAACCAAGGTGAACTATTTGAGGCTCACGATGGGTTATGGCCTTGTTTATTAACCCAATTGAAAGCAAAAGGGTATCCAATTAATGATTATAACCGTCCAGATGAATTTAATACATTAGCGGACTTATCTTCTCCCAAAGGGTACATGGCATTAATTTATGCTGATGGGGATGGCATGGGCAAACTCTTAGATGGGATTACCTCATCTGAACAGATGCATGATTTTGCTCATGCCGTTGACAACAGCATGTATCAAGCGACGGTTGAGGCGATTAATCAACATTTGCGTCCTGAAGGTAAGGATAAAATTTGGCCGTTTGATGTCTTAATGTTAGGGGGTGATGATTTAATCATGGTCACGCGGGCTGAGTCTGCGGTGGCGGTAGGTAAAACGGTGATGGAAAAATTCACCGAGTTTACCCAACCTTATAGCGAAAAATATCAATGTGGCTCACTACGGGTTTCGGTAAGCGTGGTGATTGCCCATGCCAATTACCCTTTTGGCGCATTACAAAAGTTAGCGGAAAGTGGCTTGAAATTTGCCAAAAAAGAGGGCGCGAAACGAGACAAGAAGGAAGGGTTATTAAATTTTTTGGTGGTGAACAGTGCTAATCACTTGGATTTTGGGGAGTATTACAAACAAACGCTGACTCAGAAAGAGGGTCATGAGAGCATGCTCTACCGCAGTCAACGCCCCTACACAGCTACAAATTTAGAAATCTTACTCAACCAAATTGAGCAAGTACGGGATGTTCCCCGTTCTAAATTGGAACAGTTACGACAAGCAGTGTTCAAAAGTAAAAATCAGGCGAGTTTAGATGCAATGATGGCCCTGTTGCGACTGCGTGATAAAGAACAACGCAAAGCCTTACTGAAATTGTTTGGGACAGAGGTTGAACAGCAACTCCATATCCCCTGGCTACCCAAAAAAGACTCCCACGATTTTATCACCCCTATTGTAGATATTGCTGAATTGATAGATTTTGTAGCGAGGAAGCATGCATAAATTACGGTTAAAAATAGCTTACTGCCTAGAATTTAAGTCAGCTTTTCATTGTGGTACGGGACTCCCTAATGGTTTGATTGACCGCGCGGTAACAAGAGATGAAGGTGGGTTTCTCTATATACCTGGCTCTACGGTGAAAGGTGTGCTACGTGACCGCTGTGAACAGATATTGGGCTTATTTGATTTATCGGCCCATGAACCACATAGTGACATGAGTGGTCTCTATGAAGCTCACCCCCACCCCACCTTGATTGCGACTATTTTTGGCTCACGATTTCAACCAGGCCAACTCTATTTTGATGATGCGGTAATGGATGGCTCGCAACAAGTTTGGTTTGATTCACCCTCCTCACAGCCAGATGTGAAAGAGGAGAAACGTCACGAATATCGCGCCCGACAGGTTGAAACCCGAACCCAAGTGAGCATCTCAAGGTTGACTGGAACGGCGCAAATGGGGGCCTTATATCATAGTGAGTATGGGATGTATGGCTTGAAATTTGCAGGTGAAATCAAAGGGGTTTTAATGGGTACGCCTTTAATGGGCGCGCCACAATGGAATTTTCCCTTGTTGGTTCTAGTAGCGGGTTTGCTCAGTCTTGACCGCATAGGGGGTAACAAGTCTACCGGGGCAGGTGAGGTCATTTGTACTATTTCAGCCATATTAGGTGATGATACACCTGTCATTCTTGATGATTTGTTAGCAGAGCTACCTTATCTTGACCGTGAAATGTACACAGAATTAGAACAGGAGCCGGCTAGATGAAATATATTGTTAATTTAAAGACCGAAAGCCCTATTTCTCTCCGTGAAGGGCGTGAACTTATCAGCCATGCCACATTAGATTATATTTCTGGCAGTGTCATTTGGGGAACATTAGCCGCGGCTCATGCAGCGTTCCGACAAAATCAGACCGAATTTGATGCCTTCTTTTTTAATGAACAGGTAAAGTTTGGTAATTTTTATCCTGCTTTGTTTGAGCGCGACGCGTTGAAGGGTAACAGTGACCCCGTTTATCCTTTGCCCAATACCGCTTTATCTTGTAAACGATTTTCAGGGTTTAAGGCTGATGGTAAGGTTGATGACCGTGCCGAAGACCAGCCCCATGGGGTGTGGGATGGGTTGGTAGCTTGGACACTCTTTGCCTTAAGCCAATCCCAAAATATGGATGTTTTTGTTGATTTGCAACGATGTCCTGATTGTAACCATCAAGAAACACTTGACCATTTTGATGGCTTTTATCGGGATAATCAGAAAGGGCAATGGGGAAGGGCCAAACCAAAGACAGAAATCCGAACCCGTACAGGTATTAACCGTAGATGGGGAACAGTTGAACAAGGCATTATTTATAATCGTGAAGTCATCGCCAAAGGCACCCGTTTTTGGGGGATATTGGAAACATCTCCCGACATGGGTGACGCGTTTTATGAGTTTGTCCAAGAAGTTCAAGAGTATGGAATGTTGCGTTTGGGCAATAATCGCACTCGTGGGTTGGGGAATGTGACCTTAGAATTGAATAAAGCAGAGGCATTTGATTCAACAGACAACTTAAAGGAACGTGTCATTCAATTCAATGCTAAATTACAAGAACAGGCCAAGCAACATGACCTTGAATTACCTCACGCGGGTTATATCCCTCTCACCTTAAGCTCTGATGTGATTTTAACAGACTCGTTATTGCGTTATCAGCGTACAATTACGGCTCATCATTTGGCAGAGGCAGGTATTCCAGGTGCCGAGTTAATTTATCAAAATAGCAAAACTAAAACAGTCTTAGGGTGGCATAACTTATGGGGTTTGCCCAAAGCGGATGAGTTGGCGATTAGCATGGGGGCGGTATTTTTATTTGGTTTTAAGCAACCGTTTACTGATTGGTCGGCTTTGTTGGAGTTGCAAACTCAGGGGTTAGGCTCACGTCGTCGCGAAGGATTTGGACAATTGATGATAGCAAATCCATTTCATTGGGAGGTCAAAGGATTATGAATGAGCAAACAAAACGCATGCAGATATTACTGGAAGTGGCGTTTGAGGCGGATAGATTTTATGGTCAAATACAAACTTTAGGGAATAAGGCAGCTGAGGCTTTAACTGGCCGCAAACGGTCACAGCTGACGAATTTGCAAGGTATTGCCAACAGCGCGCTTAAAGTCAGTGAGGTGTTGGATTATATCAAAACGCAAACAGCGCGTGATAAAAAAGCCAACCGCGATCATGGTTGGCATCGAGATGATTTTGGCAGAACCTTGCTTCAGTTCATTGAAGTTACCTTAGCCCAAACGAAAACGTCTATTTACCAACGCATTAATAACTTAACCGACTATGACCAACAAGAGATTCATTTGTTGTTAATTCGCGAGGCGGTGCGTCAACTGACGGCACAATATGAGTTTAAGTTAGGAGATGTGTTCCATGAAGCTAACGCCTGAACAAGAAGCCAAAATTCGGTGGCTAAGTGATAATCACTTGTATCAAAAAGCCCAAAACTTCGTTAATCATTGCCAAAGGAATTTTATTGAGGGCAAACAACAAGCGGGTATTTTAGAGTTTTCCCACACTTGGAAAGAACTTAATGCGTTTATCCACCATCAAAAAAGTCGTGATTGGGAAACAATTAGTAAGAAAAAAGCCCACTATAAGTTGTTTTACGCCACACTAGAGGAAGAATTACAAGAATTACTTAAACTGGTGACACAAGAAAAGTTTGTAACTGGGGAAGTACCCTCAATCAAGGCCGAACAGAAAAAATATAATGATGAGATTAACGAGGTTGCGGGTTTACTTGCCCATGAGTTTATTCAACATGTAGTGGCTGAAATGCGTTGGCAACAAGATGTGGTACAACCTAGCGAGACTCAGCAACAGGAGGAGCAAGATTATGCTTAATCGCAAGTTTCAAAGACGGTATCTGTTTATAGGAACATTAACGCTTAAAACTGGACTTCACATTGGGAGTGGTTGGACTGTAGGTGGAGTGAGTGATAAACCTGTCATTCGGACGATAGATGGCCGACCTTTTATCCCCGGTTCTAGTTTTAAGGGGGCGTTTCGTAGTACAGTCGAGAAATTGGCCTCGTCCATTGGGTTAAATCCATGTTTACTTGAGCATGAAGACTCTAATTCGGCTTGTTTAACCCCCCAAAAAAGTAAGAAAGGTCAAGATTTTCGCCAAATACGTGAATCTGTCAACCAAGTCATCACTCAGAGCGAAAATCATAAAAAGCTACTTGAAGCATTAACACGACTTGGTTGTTCTAAGAATGTGGGCGATGTCATTACTCAAGATGATTTGGCATATCTCTTAAAAGAACATCTTTGCTCAACCTGCCAACTCTTTGGTTCACCCTATGTAACTTCAGGGATTATTTTTTCTGACCTGATGCCGCCCATTAACGATACATTAGCCGATAAAATGATTCAAGTCCGTGACGGTGTAGCTATTGACCGTGATAGTGAAAAAGCAGTAGACCAACTTAAATTTGATTATGAGGTGGTTGCGCCTGCCCAAACATTTGAACTTAAGATTTGGTTAGATGACCCTAGTGACCTTGATTTGGGGCTGACTTGCATTGGGTTGAGTGAGTTTGTGAGTGGCTTTGGCTTTATTGGCGGCAATCGGTCACGCGGTTTGGGTAATTGCCAGCTTGAGGGCTTAACCATTTATGAACTAGATTTAAACGTGGCAGTAGATGAACGATCTAAACGATTGAAAAAATATTTGTTGGGTAGAAATGAAAAAGATAAGATGACTGTCATTAGTAATACAAACCAATTTTTAGACCAAAAAATTACAAAGTTACTCTCAGGAGGCTCTCATGCTTAAACGTTTAGTGAATGAAGCCCATTTTACTTTAAATATCACCACCACCGGGCCATTGCTGATAAAATCTAGCCATGCCACCGTCAGTGGGCCAGATATGACCCCGGTACTTACATATCGCAATAATGATTGGGAAGTGTATTTACCAGGCAGCTCCTTAAAAGGGGTATTTCGTAGTCATTTGGAAAAAGTCAGCCGCACTTTACGCCCTAATCCCCCTGTGGTGTGTAATCCCTTTTGGGCGTTGAAGGATAAGGCAAACGAAAATAATGGGAGGCTCGCTTGCCCTGATTATGGACAATTGTCATGTAGTGATAAATTTGAACGTCGGCGTAAAAAAGAGTTCAAACTCCAACAAACTTGGCAACATCCCGAAGAAAAAATTGATAATGTTACCGCTTATGAGGAATCCTGCCCTATTTGCCGCTTATTTGGCTCAACTGAATTTACAGGACGAATAAGCATTAATGATGCCTATTTAGTGAGGTCAACCGCACGTAAGCCCACGGAACAACGGGACGGGGTGGGAATTGACCGTTTAACGGGGGGGGCTTTTCCAGGCGCGCTGTTCAATTTGGAGGTGGTATCTGCGGGAACAATGTTTACTACTGACATTCATTTACGTAATTTTGAAATTTGGCAATTGGGCATGGTCTTACTCGCGGTTCAAGATATGGCCGATGGCTTACTCCAAGTAGGTTCGGGTAAATCACGCGGTTTGGGCAGTGTGAAAGGCGAAATTGCGACCGGCGTAACCATTAACCATATTGGTCAAATTCCTGATAAAAACTCCGATAAAAAGCCTGATAGAACTTCCCACCAAGTGTGGGGTTTAGGTCGATTTTTGAATGATGACTCTTATGGTACGCAAAAACAAGTTCTTGATACTAAGGGAAAGGTTAAAGAACAAGGTGATGTCTTAGATTTAATCCATTTGCCCCAAATAGAACAACGCGGTATCCGTCAACAAGCCATTTTTAGTGGTGATAGCTTGGTTGATTTACGTGAACAGGCCATCGCTCAATTTGTCCAACGGATGGACACATGGTCAGTGCCACCCAAAATGAGCGATTTCGCCCAATTAGGGTTTCGGCGATAAGGGAGAACCATGATGAAGGACATCATTCAACAGGCTGTATTGGATACCCCACAAAAAGCCATTGAAGCCTTAACTTGGCCTAAATTAAGCTATATGTATTTGGAAACCATCGTAAATAATTGGTTGCCCCTTGATTCGCGCCAGTCCCCTTGCTTAACTACTCTTGACGTTAAGCAAAATTTTAGCGAATGGGAACGGGGGCGCGTTTTTTGCCCTGAGTTTGAATTACGCTGGGAAAAGCAAAGGGACAAATTTCAGTTGGTGTATGTTGGCACAGCCGTTAATTTGCCCAATTTTTCTTTAGCCGAAATTGATTTACCCATCACCCAACGTGACCCCATCAGTTATTATTTGTGGGGGCGGCGCGTGGCTCAGGGGGATTTACAAAAAATTGGGCTTCAAAGTGAACCACCAGGCATAGGGCTATTCATTGAAATGCGGGTGGCGCAACGGTTACAATATCCCATTCAGAATAATGACACTCAGCGAGTCAAATTGAATGTTTATCACTATTCGGATAAGACCACAGGACAGGTTGTTTATCATCGTTATTATGGGTTAGAGGAGGTCACAGCATGAATCCTTATAATTTTGTACGTATTAATTGGCAAGCAGGGGTGACGCGGCAAAAGCCCCATTCTCATGACCGTTTTGAAGGTGTTTCAGGGCGCATTGAGGGGGAAATCAAAACCTTAACTCCACTGTTCATTCCTAAATCGAAAGGTCAACCAGGCAACTTGGCTAGAGAATTTATTACCAATGGGCAAAGACAGACCATTATTCCAGGTACCACTCTGAAAGGGTTGATGCGGGGGTTGGTTGAAACCATTGGGGCAGGCTGTTGGTGGTTACGGGGCAAGAGTCATCAACATCAATTGCCTGCTCCATTTCATCAGTGTGAAAATAAAAATAACCTTTGTATTGCCTGTCGTATGTTTGGCTTAATTAAAGGTGGCACTCTTTTGTTAGGCCATGTGGGATTTGAGGATGCGATATGTTTACAACCTAAACCCCATGAGGCTATTTATACCATCATTTTAAGTGGCCCTAAAGACCGTCATACCGCGTTTTATCTTGACCCTAGTCAAAGACAGTTGGCGGGACGTAAATTTTATTATCATAGTCCTACTATTAGAACAGCACGTAGTTGGCTACCAACCCACAATGTTTCGGCCGATAGACGGCAAAATCAATACATTAAGCCTATCGGGGCAGAAAGTATTTTTACCTTTTCGGCTCATTTTAATAATTTAACATCAGCCGAGCTACAATTATTACTCTATGCCTTAGTATTAGAACCCACCATGCGCCACAAAATAGGGCAGGCTAAACCTGCGGGTTTAGGCAGCGTGGAAATTAGCTTAACCCAATTAGAGTTGATAGATTACAGTCAACGGTATCGTTTGCCGAGTGGCGGTAAAATGGTCTACACAGGTGATAGTCTTAAAACCTATCTTACCACCCAAACCCAACCTTACACTAGTAATCAAACATCTAACACCCTCAATGATTTGCGCTCCATTTGGGCGTGGCCAGGCCGTGATGATTTAAGTTATCCCACACAAGATTGGTTTAAGAAAAATCCTCAAGCTCGGATTGACTTATCTATACCAAGTAATCAAATTGATTGGATTAATGAAGTTGTGAACATTGACTTGGAAAAAAAAAACTAGTGGATAATACATCCCTTCAAACCTTTTACACTAAAGTCAAACAGTTATCTTTACAAAATTTTACGGTTTTTGAAAAAATTCATCTTAGTTTTTGCCCAGGAATCAATCTTTTTATAGGAGCAAATTCAAGTGGTAAGTCCAATATTTTGAAGTTGATTTATACTCTTCTCAACATAGTTCCAAACCGTGCTGATGAAAATTATATAAAAACAAAATTACATGCTGTTTTCCGTCCTGACAAAATAACAGATTTAATTCGTCATAACAATAATCAACCTTTTGTGATTAATTTAGGGTGTGAAAACATGAATATTGAACTTATTCAAAAACCTGACGCGGATTTAGTTATGAAAAATTCGTTAGATGACATGTTGGATGACATAATAAAAGAACCGATTATATCTGTAATATACCTACCCCCTCAAGAATTTTTAGCCATTAATGAAGGTTTTATTATGGCAGGTACTCAAAGGTTGCCATTTAGTGATACCTATTACGATTTAAGCATTGCTCTTCAACGCTTACCCTTACCTCGTGATAAATCATTTGACCTGAAAGAAGCAATTACTCTCTTAGAAGAAATAATCACAGAAGAGAAATCACCCCAAAACGAGGTTATCACCCATGAAAATGGTCATTTCTATTTTAACTTACCAGAAGGTAAATTAAATGTCCATCAAGTTGCTGATGGCTATCGTAAAATAGGTACATTACTTTACCTTTTAAGAAATGGCTCATTAACCCAAAATAGTATTTTGTTTTGGGATGAACCAGAGGCTAATCTAAATCCTAAGCTAATCGTTAAAGTAGTTAAAATATTACAAATTTTAGCTCAATTAGGGTTACAAATATTTGTGACCACACATGATTATCTACTTAGCTATGAATTGTCATTATTGGCTGAGTATTCTTCTAAGAATCCGTTAGAAATTAAATTTTTTGCTTTGCATAAGCCTACTCGTCTTGCTGGCATCGAAGTTGAAACTGGTAACACTTTAGCCGAAATAGAAAATAACCTTATTTTGGAAGAATTTGCAGCTCATCATGATCGTGAAGTTATGTTTTTTAAGGGGGATTTGGCTTAATAATGCCCAATTTTACGGAAGGTTTTTTACGCTTTGATTTTGATGAGCATTGTTGGTGCGTACTTAAACTTGATGACCACGATGATTATCGAGATCGTATCCAAAAAATTAAAGATACAAAAGCTATTGATTTTCTTGGTATATTTAATAATAAAACGCTTTACTTTATTGAAGTTAAAGATTTTAGACAACACAGAATAGAAAACAAAGAAAGATTACTCAGTAGTGATTTAGCCATTGAACTAGCTCAAAAAGTAAGGGATTCAGTAGCTTGTATCATTGGTGCGTATCAAACCTCAAAGAATCCAGAACAATGGCAACCTTTTGTAGAAAAACTTTCAACAAAAGCAGAGCCTATTGTGGTGTTATGGCTCGAACAAGATTTGCCATCACATCCTATACAAAAGAAAAAAGTTACGGATTCTATTGATACAAAATATTTTAAACAGAAATTGTTTTGGTTAACCAAACGCGTTATAGTATGTAGCATTAAAGATGATGATATAGTACCAAAATTATATGTTAGCAATTTACCGCATAATTAAAAAATTTCCATCTATAAAATTTTATATTTAGGGAGAAAATTCTCATGCCCCAAAATGTTTTGATAGTTGCGTTAGGTGAGTACCCCGCTGTGGTGACGGGTATGGTTAAAGCCTTACAAGAAAGCAAAAAAATTGATATTGTGCATGTGCTACGTACAAAAAAAGTAGCAACAGAAATAGAAGATTTTAGTTTCAATTTAATTAAAGAACAATTACAAGGGATAACTATTAAATCAAAATTGTTGCCATTTTCAGATACCAACAATAGAGAACATACCCTTTTATTCTTAAACGAACTTACTCAATTAATGGAGGAGTATGCTGATGAAACAAAATTCAATGTTTTGTTGTCGTTAGCCAGTGGACGCAAAAGTATGTCTGCTTTGATGGCCTTGATGACTCAATTTTTCCCAGCAATAAAAGGGCTATATCATTTATTGGATAAGCATGAAAATAGTCGCTCCTCCAGTCTTTTTTCAGCTGAATATTTATATAATCATTGGCATGAGTTCACTCAGGAACAAAAAGGTAAAATCATAAATCCAAGTTTGGAAAATTTGATTTTAGTTGAGATTCCATATCCTCGGGCTTTCGCTGAATCGCTCACCTTATGGGAAGCGATGAGGCAATTAAAAACAAATAATAAACCGTTACCTATTGCTATCACGCCAGAGGCTGAAGATTTTTGGCGAGCTGTGGCTATCCCCCAACAGCCTAGAGAAGAATTAGCGGTTTGGTTATCTAGCACCGCCATCAAACATTATGAATCATTGGGCAGTGAGGAGGCTGACCGTTTTTGGACATGTTTTCGACAGATGCGAGACCCAGAATTATTGAAAAAAGGGTGGCATCATGAAGAAAATGGGTTATCAGTGTATAAACGTACAGGCCAAGAGTGTCTATTGTTCTATACAAAACCTAATTCGATTATTGCCTATCCTCAAAAATCGGTTAAGGAAGTGATTATTTGTGGTTTGTCTGATGAATCTGCCATTGAATGGCAAGCCAAGAATGCTTCACGTGAAGAACCAGACAAGCAATTGCGAGAATTAAACACCAGAGAACGAATTTTGCTTGTGCCTTTAGGAAATTCTCCCATGATTGCCACCCAAACCTATACCTTACTCCAAGAAAGTGAGGCCGAAGGGCGGCCAAAGATTACTATGGTTGCGGTATTGCACACCAAAAATCCTAATATAGTTAATGGGGTTAATTTATTGAAACAACAATTTAGACTTAAAGGGGTGGAGTTCAAGGCTTATTCCCTGCCAATTGAAGATGTAGATTCTACCGAAAACTGCCAAACTTATATAGAAAAATTGCGATTTGCAATTCGGGAGTTACAACAGAAATATCCTACACATCAAATTGAATTATCGTTAACCGGTGGGCGCAAAGGGATGAGTGCTTTAACCATATTTGCGGCCCAATATGAAGGAATTGAGCGGGTCTACTATACCTTAATCAATGATGCAGAGTTGGAAAAACAGATAGAGCAAGAAAGCCCTGTTGATAAATTGCCTTCTAATGATAAAGCTAGAGCTAGAATTTTGTTTTTAGATAACTATGACAAAAGTAAGTTTGTTTTCTTTCCCATTCCGCTTATTTCTTTAAGCCATCGTTCAAATGATTAGCCCTACCCAACGGTTTTAGGCTCGAATTTTAGGATCTTGATGTTTTTCATTACTAAATCCCATGTTATTACTCAACTTTTCTCACCCTCTTACATTTGAGCAAAAACAGGCTATTGAGGGGATTATTAAGCAGCCCTTGAGCCGTTTACTGGAGCCAGGCGCGCAATTAGATGTGACTGCGCCCTTTGTGCCGCAGGTTGCGACCATGATTGACCAGATTGGCTTATCGCCGACAGAGTGGCAACATACGCCGTTCATTGTAATGTTGCCTACGTTGAATTTTGCGGCAGGGGTGATGTTGGCGGAGTTGCATGGGCGATGTGGTTATTTTCCGCCGATTGTCCGATTGCGCCCGATGAAGGGGGCAATGCCACCACAGTTTGAGGTGGCGGAAATTATTAACCTGAATGAGGTGCGGGAGATGGCGCGGGGGAAACGGTAAAAAGTGAGAGGTGAGAAATAAGAAGTGACAAAGGACGAATCATGCTAACCAGTTTAGTCTTAAAATTACAGTCACCAAAGACCGTTACCTTACCAAGCAATTTGGGGCGGGCGAGTCAGGCGTTGTTTTTCCGTTTAGTGGCGGGGTATGATGCAGCTTTGGCGGAAACACTCCATGCCAGCAGTCAAGTGAAGCCTTTTACTACGTCCAATTTGGTGATGGGGCAGCGACGGCAAGGTGAGGTGGTGGTGGCGGCGCAGGAGATAGGCTGGTTACGCTTTACTGGGTTGACGGCGGAGGTCAGCCAGATATTAGAGGCGATTTGCCATGAACCACCCGCGACGGTGGAGTTGGATGGGTATCATTTGACCGTTACAGGGACAACGCTTGACCCGCGTGAGCATGGCTGGGCGGGGCAAGGGAGTTATCAGAATTTATTTGCCCCTTATTTGTTGGGCGAAAAAGGGCGACTTTCCTCCTCTGTGAGCTTAGAGTTTGTCTCTCCGACCACCTTTCGTAGTAAAGGGGTGTTTGTGCCATTTCCATTATCTTCCATGGTGTTTGGCAGTTTGCTAGACCGTTGGCACGCTTTCTCGGCCATTGACTTGCATCCAGAAGTACGCCATTATGCCGAAGAAATGGTCGGGGTGAGCCATTTTGAGGGGCGTTCTCAAGGGGTGCCCCATAAAGATGGCGGGCAGGTGGTGGGCTTTATGGGGCAAGCGCGCTTTCATGCCCTGAACCGTGATGGCTATTGGCTGAGTGTGTTGCATTTGTTGACCGATTTTGCCTTTTTTAGTGGCGTGGGCTATCAAACCACCATTGGGTTGGGGCAGGCGAGAAGGAATGTGCGCCTATCAGCTAATCAGGCATCAGCCAAAAACTGACTGACTGCGACTAGCTAATGGCTTGACAAGGATTTAAGGGAATGTCAACTCAAGATAAAGAAGCTCGCTAAATTATTAGATAACCTTACAATTTCATCTTAGAACATTGAACGCAAAAGCCCTCTCGAATTTCGAGAGGGCTTTTTTGATTCTAGCCTTGCGGCTGTAAGGGGGATTCTGACTTTGATAAACAAGATGGGGTTGGGGTCTGGGATACTATGACCCAATTGTTTCAATAGCCTTACGGCTGTTAGGAGAGTTGCAACCAGATATGGTCGTTTGCTCTGTATCCGTTTACTTTTTGTTTCAATAGCCTTGCGGCTGTAAGGGGAATTGCAACTAATGGATTAGCCTTGAAAGCAGAGATTGTTTGGGGGTTTCAATAGCCTTGCGGCTGTAAGGGGAATTGCAACTGTAGCAACGGCTACGGTCAGAATGCGATTGGAACAAGTACGTTTCAATCGCCTTGCGGCTGTAAGGGGAGTTGCAACGTTCCGCGGATATTCAGATTTTCACTCGACCGACAGAGTTTCAATAGCCTTACGGCTGTGAGGAGAGTTGCAACTAAAGAGACCTTTGACCTATACGATTCTCTTACATTGTTTCAATAGCCTTACGACTGTGAGGAAGTTGCAACACTACAACGTGATGAATGATTATAATCAGGACAAACACGTTTCAATAGCCTTACGGCTGTGAGGAGAGTTGCAACGAATCAGTCAATGGTTGTTTGAAGGTTCACCTCCATCTTAGTTTCAATAGCCTTACGGCTGTGAGGGGAGTTGCAACTACCTCACCGCTTTAGAGGTCGAAATTATTATGGGTTTAAAGTTTCAATAGCCTTGCGGCTGTAAGGAGAGTTGCAACTTATGGCTAGATGGTCTTTATAGCATCGAGCAGTTCCCGTTTCAATAGCCTTACGGCTGTTAGGAGAGTTGCAACCCCAGTTGGGTTTTAGCGAAATGAGTCTGGCAGACTTAAATCGTTTCAATAGCCTTGCGGCTGTAAGGGGAATTGCAACTATGGAAAAGTTTAATGCTTTAGGGGATTTAGTGAAACCGTTTCAATAGCCTTGCGGCTGTGAGGAGAGTTGCAACTTTATGGCTAACAAATAATGGCAACGTTGGTGTGAAGGTGTTTCAATAGCCTTACGGCTGCGAGGAGAGTTGCAACGAATCAGTAGGTTACGCAACTGTAACATGTCCCATCAAGTTTCAATAGCCTTACGGCTGTGAGGAGAGTTGCAACGCAGCGGTTAATGTAAGAATTGCTCCTAATTCAATGGTGTTTCAATAGCCTTACGGCTGTGAGGGGAGTTGCAACCAATTTTAATGCAAGTTCTATGGACAGCTTTAAATTATTAGTTTCAATAGCCTTACGGCTGTGAGGAGAGTTGCAACGACCTTTGAGGCTAACGGCCAGAAAAAGGTAGTGACGTATACGTTTCAATAGCCTTACGGCTGTGAGGAGAGTTGCAACCTCTTGCCCTTGCCTCCTGTTAAGAATAAGTTTGTCTTGAGTTTCAATAGCCTTGCGGCTGTAAGGGGAGTTGCAACCTTATGCTAACGATTCTGAGGAAGCTCGGAAAAGAAAGCGAGATAAGTTTCAATAGCCTTACGGCTGTGAGGAGAGTTGCAACAAAACGAAGTAAATTTGAAATCCTGGCAGATTTGGTGTTTCAATAGCCTTACGGCTGTTAGGAGAGTTGCAACTTCGCTCTCTACTTTGTAGAAAGCTATTGGGGATTTATATTTCAATAGCCTTACGGCTGTAAGGGAGTTGCAACCAGGAATGAAGTCAGATCGCGCGCAGCAATTTCTGTTTCAATAGCCTTGCGGCTGTAAGGGGAGTTGCAACTGGTTGGCTGAAATGCCAAATGGTAAAAAGTTAGAAGTTTAGTTTCAATAGCCTTGCGGCTGTAAGGGGGATTGTAACACACTGTTGTTCCTACAGCTACGCCAGTAAACACCGTTAATTTCAATAGCCTTACGGCTGTGAGGGGAGTTGCAACGGTGCAGACGGTTTCCAACAAAATCGTACTATTGTCGTTTCAATAGCCTTACGGCTATGAGGAGAGTTGCAACAAAGTTACATTGTTCATTAAACAATCCGCCGCTATTGCAGTTTCAATAGCCTTACGGCTGTGAGGAGAGTTGCAACTTAAAGGAGATTTACCAATGCCTTACATCTTGGAAGCTTTGTTTCAATAGCCTTACGGCTGTGAGGGGAGTTGCAACCAAGAAATAGATTTTTGTTGGAGGCAAATTGGCACCCAACCAGACTTGTTTCAATAGCCTTGCGGCTGTAAGGGGAATTGCAACCAAGATTTTTTGAAACAGTTTCAAGTCTTTCAAAATCAGTCAGTTTCAATAGCCTTGCGGCTGTAAGGGGAGTTGCAACTATGGCTGGGGTGAACCAACCTTGGTCACAGAACCAATTTCGGTAAGTATGGAGTTTCAATAGCCTTGCGGCTGTAAGGGGAGTTGCAACGAGTTCGGCTTACTTGGGAAGGTTTTGGGTACAATTCAACTGAGGAGTTTCAATAGCCTTACGGCTGTGAGGAAGTTGCAACCTATTTCGGGTCATAGAAATGTCGGAACGCCCTTTTGATTTGTTTCAATAGCCTTGCGGCTGTTAGGAGAGTTGCAACTCCAGGAGTTTGATTGTAGCCCCAGAGATTGGGAGAATGTTTCAATAGCCTTACGGCTGTGAGGAGAGTTGCAACGAGAGCGAAATTGTATGGCCTAAAGGGTACATTAGCGGGTTTCAATAGCCTTACGGCTGTGAGGAGAGTTGCAACCAATAGTGGCGCGTATCACACATCGTACAATTAGTTTCAATAGCCTTACGGCTGTTAGGAGAGTTGCAACTAAGGCGGGGCATGCTCAAGTAATGTCTTATCCACAAGTTTCAATAGCCTTACGGCTGTTAGGGGAGTTGTAACTAAAATTTGGGCAATATATTTTGGGCAATTTATTGTTTCAATAGCCTTGCGGCTGTTAGGAGAGTTGCAACGGTTAACGGTGAAAATTTTAGCAAAATCATTGAAAGTTTCAATAGCCTTACGGCTGTTAGGAGAGTTGCAACCTCCGTTTTTTGATGAGAGATTGAGAGTTGAAGCTGAAGGTTTCAATAGCCTTGCGGCTGTTAGGAGAGTTGCAATGAACAACGGTGATCGGTATCAAATCTATTTATATACCGTTTCAATAGCCTTACGGCTGTGAGGGAAGTTGCAACTTGTAGTTGGGTTGAGTTTTCTTCTAGCAATGACCTTTGGGTTTCAATAGCCTTACGGCTGTGAGGAGAGTTGCAACTGAATGCCTCATTTTACCACTATGGTAGTTACAGTTAGTTTCAATGGCCTTACGGCTGTTAGGAGAGTTGTAACACACCCAATTCGGAAGACATTCGTGACCCCAAAGGGAGTTTGCCAGGGTTTCAATAGCCTTGCGGCTGTAAGGGGAGTTGTAACTTAACTGCTGTAGGCATTCAACTCTTTCTTGACTCTCAAGTTTCAATAGCCTTACGGCTGTGAGGAGAGTTGCAACTAGAAAGTCTGAAATAGACATCGAAGTTAGTATTTTGGTTTCAATAGCCTTGCGGCTGTAAGGGGAGTTGCAACCTACAAAAGAGCCAATCGTTGAACCAACTCCTACGAAAGGTTTCAATAGCCTTACGGCTGTGAGGGGAGTTGCAACATGATAGTTTTGTGTGCGGGAGTAGTACCGCTTTTAAGTATGAGTTTCAATAGCCTTGCGGCTGTGAGGGGAGTTGCAACTATTCCATGATGATTATCCAGACAGCGTACATCTATAGTTTCAATAGCATTACGGCTGTGAGGGGAGTTGCAACCATCAACCCCTACGTTGCCAAGAGTTTATTTACCCCTTATGTTTCAATAGCCTTACGGCTGTGAGGAGAGTTGCAACCCTGTGGTTGGCAAGAGTTGGAAGGTAGTTATTCCTTTCGTTTAGTTTCAATAGCCTTACGGCTGTGAGGAGAGTTGCAACATTGATGAATACTACCATACAATTTAATATTGGAAAGTTTCAATAGCCTTACGGCTGTGAGGAGAGTTGCAACTTTGGGAAACGGATGGTAATTAGAATCTTCCCTCGAAACCAGTTTCAATAGCCTTACGGCTGTGAGGAGAGTTGCAACTATGTTCCTGTTTACGGGGTACAATGCCACATATTCCCGTTAGTTTCAATAGCCTTACGGCTGTGAGGAGAGTTGCAACGGCTGTTGGTGTTTTTTAAACTCTTTTCTTATTGTTTTGTTTCAATAGCCTTGCGGCTGTAAGGGGAGTTGCAACAAATGGTAAAGAAGTAACAATAGATACGGAGGATTTGGATGTTTCAATAGCCTTGCGGCTGTAAGGGGAGTTGCAACCACTCAAGTAGCTGAAGCAACCGCGACTCAGCACGCTGAAGAGTTTCAATAGCCTTGCGGCTGTAAGGGGAATTGCAACGGGGCTGACGAAACCTTTGCAATTCTCGCTTTAGCGGGAAGTTTCAATAGCCTTGCGGCTGTAAGGGGAGTTGCAACGTTTTCCAAATGGGACTGGTTGGTTTGAGTGGAGTACACAAAGTTTCAATAGCCTTGCGGCTGTAAGGGGAGTTGCAACTTCTTGCTGTGCTTGCTTGTGCTTATATGATATTTGGATTTCAATAGCCTTGCGGCTGTGAGGGGGATTCTGACTGGATGGCTACCTTCACATCGAGTTCGAAGGAGTTGAGTTTCAATAGCCTTGCGGCTGTAAGGGGAGTTGCAACCCCCACATTCTAGCACCACCGCCTCATATCGGCAAAAATACCCCCTCATTTTCGTCACCAGGAAAAAAAGCGCGCCTCCCTATCGTTGCCTAAAAAGGCCGAGAGGCACGCTTTTTTTTTAGATGGACTGATAGGGAGATTACGCCCTCACAATAAATTTCAAGGCGACCTCATGCCCCGCCACGCCATTGACGGTGCGGGTTAATGTGCCATTGAGCCGCTGTTCCAGGCACTCCTGGGCAAAGGTGGAGTCACACTGTATCAGCCACCGATTGCCCTCCATGCTCACTAACTCGGTCTGCCGCACCCAACTGTCATACGTGGCTTGGGTCATTTGCATCCGCAACCGTTCCTTAACCTCCTGCCATAATGGGTCATCATGGGGACGGTTTTCAGGCGCGGGGTCAGGTTCGTTAGCTTCGTTCATTCTAGCCGTCATCACGGCCATTTCTGCGGGGGTGAATGGCTCGGCTTTGGCCTGGCCGATGGGTTTGGGTTCACTCCAATCATCTTTCAGGGCGGCGCGCAGGGTGCGGAGGGGGTTGTCGGTGTCGCGTCGCTCTAGCCATGAAATTTGCCTCTCGACGGCCTCAATGCCGTATTGCTCAATCATCTTCATGGCGGCGGCCTCAGAGAGGGGCTTTTTGCCGTCA
>Ga0316608_1000371_pt1 | contig 22393 bp, 15 predicted proteins | sample MIS2016152B_MG_FD_207673 | JGI IMG/M metagenome (GOLD analysis project Ga0316608, IMG submission 207673) | Microbial mat bacterial communities from Middle Island sinkhole, Lake Huron, Michigan, United States - MIS.2016.152B | ecosystem: Environmental > Aquatic > Freshwater > Lake > Sediment...
TTTTTTCTTTTGCACTTTACACAAAAATAAAAAAAACCTCAGAAAATCTCAGAGTTTTCTATCTTCTAATTTCTAACAACTAAATACTATCATTTATCCTGTAAAATATTCCTTACTGTGAGTTATTTATGGATATTAGTAAGTTCATTTTTAATTAAGTCATCAAGCAGAATAACATTTTCAAAACCTTTCCTTTTTAAACCTTCATACAAGGGGATATCTCTGGTAACCAATGGAATTTGCATTTCAACTGATAATGCAACATATACAACATCTTTTAAATCAATGTCATTACATAAATCAACTGCAATAAGTTTACTTTTATCATTAATATATAATGAAGGAATGACTGTTAGCATCTGAAACAATTTTGTTACAAAAAATTGAAAATCAGATTTTTCTAACTTAGATTTTTTAAGAATAGTATTTTTGTATTTCTCAATTTCTACAAATACAAAATCAGGAGTGTAAAATAAATTAGTTTCAAACAATTGTACAAATAATTGTTTCCCACTGATAAGTGCTGAAAAAATAATGTTTGCATCAAGAATATACTTTTTCATTATTTTAAAGAGCTTAAAAATAATGTTTTATATTCTGCCCAAGCTTCTGTTCTTGAATTTTCCAATTCAAAATTCCAATCAACATTTGGTGAAAGTTTCAAACTTTCCGAAATTTTATTTGCAAGCATTTGTAATTCTAATAGCTGCAATTGTTTTTCGAAAAAAGCCTGTATTTGATTTAAACCAAAATCTTTTACAACAGTTTCTTTTATCTCTAAAGTTATTTGCATATTCAACCAATTAAGATATAATATTTTCTAATTTTTTTTGGATTATTTTCATAGCAAATATACGATTTTTTATTGTTAATGTTCTTTTGGATTTGCAATTTCTTTCAAGGACTATTTTCAATAAATCTATTAAACTCAAATGCAAAAACGCTAACTATCCAAATATAATAAGAACTTTTACTATCATTATTAAAAATCATTTTACAATATTCTACCTATATCATAACCAATTGAAAATACAATTGCAGTAATAATTATTAAAGCAAAAATTAAATATATAATTTTTTTATTTTTATCCATTTTCATTTTTTCATTTTTTAAAAAATAAATTCTAGAATTAATTCAACCGCAAAGACACAAAGTTTTAAAAAAACACTTTGCATCTATGCGGTTTTTAATTCTAATTTTTCACTTCTTAAATACTATCAATAATCTTATTAAAAGTCAAACTTGGACGAAGTGCTTTTTCTGCTTTTGCATCTTCGGGTTTGTAGTATCCACCTAAATCGGCTGGTTTTCCGACAGTCTGTGCAATTTCTTTAATGATAATATTTTCGTTTTCGGTCAATTGTTTTGCAATTGGTGTAAATTTTTCTTTAAGTTGTAGATTATCATTCTGTTCCGCAAGAGATTGTGCCCAGAACATTGCAATGTAAAAATGACTTCCACGATTGTCTAATTCACCGGCTTTTTTCGATGGTTCTTTCTTATTTTCAAGATATTTGCCAACACCGTTATCCAATGCTTTTGCTAAATCCAAAGCACCTTTGTTGTCGAAATTGTAACCTAAATGTTCCAATGAAACTGTTAAAGCTAAAAATTCGCCAAGAGAATCCCAACGTAAGTGGCTCTCTTCCATAAACTGCTGAACGTGTTTTGGTGCAGAACCGCCGGCACCGGTTTCAAATAATCCACCACCATCAAGTAATGGAACTATAGACAACATTCTTGCACTTGTTCCAAGTTCTAAAATCGGGAATAAATCTGTAAGATAATCTCTTAAAACATTTCCAGTTACCGAAATTGTGTCTTTTCCTTCACGAACTCTTGCAAGTGTGTATCTGATTGCATCATCAGGACACATTATCTTAATTTCCAGATTTTTAGTATCGTGGTCTTTTAAATATTTTTCAACTTTTGCAATAATTTGTGCATCGTGAGAACGGTTTTTATCTAACCAGAAAATTGCAGGTGTATACGATAATTTTGCTCTTGTAACTGCCAATTTTACCCAGTCTTTAATTGGAATATCTTTCACTCTCGACATTCTCCAGATATCACCTTTTTCAACTTTATGTTCCATTAAACAAGTTCCATCTTCTGCAATAACTTTTACAGTTCCATTTTCTTTCAAAATGAAAGTTGTTGGATGTGAACCATATTCTTCTGCTTTCTGAGCCATCAAACCAACGTTTGAAACTCCGCCCATTGTAGCTGGATTGTATTGTCCATTTTTCTTGCAATCTTCAATAACAACTTGATAAAGTGTAGAATAACATCTGTCAGGAATAATACATTTTGTATCCTGAAGTTTATTTTCAGCATTCCACATTTTTCCGCCATCGCGAATTACAACAGGCATAGAAGCATCAATAATTATATTGTTCGGAACATGCAGATTTGTAATTCCTTTATCAGAATCAACCATTGCCAAAGCTGGTTGTTTTTTGTATAATGATTTTATATCTTCTTCAATTGCAGATTGTTTGTCTTTTGGAAGTTTTTCCAATCTCAAATATAAATCTGCAATTCCGTTATTTTGGTTGAAACCGATTTCTTTCAGTTCGTTAGCATATTTTTCGTAAATTTCTTTGTAAAAAACTTCGACAGCATAACCAAACATAACAGGGTCAGAAACTTTCATCATTGTAGCTTTCAAATGTAACGAAAGCAGAATTTCTTTTTCTTTTGCATCTTTAATTTGCTGAGCATAAAATTCTTTCAATGCTTTTGAAGACATGAAGGTTCCGTCAACTATTTCGTTTTCAGTGAATTTTAAACCGTCTTTCAAAACTGATTTTTCACCTTTTTCGTTTGTAAATTCAATTTTAAAACCTTTGCTGTTTTGTGCTACAAAAGATTTTTCGTTTCCGAAAAAGTCATTTGCAGTCATGTGAGCAACATGTGATTTAGAATCACTACTCCATGGTTTCATCATTCTGTGAGGATTTTTCTGTGCATCTTTTTTTACTGACGCAGCAGAGCGACGGTCTGAATTACCTTCTCTAAGAACTGGATTTACAGCACTTCCAAGAATTTTAGCAAATCTTTCAACAAGTTTGTGTTCTTCTTCGGTTTTTGGTTCTTCCGGATAATTAGGAATATTATATCCTTTACTTTGAAGCTCTTTAATTGCTTCTATAAGCTGCGGAACTGATGCACTAATATTTGGAAGTTTAATAATGTTTGCTTCTTTTGTCAGTGTCATTTTTCCTAATTCTGTAAGTTCGTCAGGAATTTGTTGTTCTGGTTTAAGATAATCAGGAAAATTAGCAATAATTCTTCCTGCCAAAGAAATGTCGCGTGTTTCTACAATTACCCCTGCTGCTTTTGTAAAAGCATTAACAATAGGTAACAACGAATAAGAAGCCAAAGCCGGAGCTTCATCAATTTTTGTCCAGATAATTACAGTTTTATTATCACTCATATTTAAAGATTTATAATGTTCGTTTTTATTATTTGTATTACAAAATTAAAATTATATTTATGATTAAAAAATAATTATTCGTTCAAAATCCTGAAGAAAAAATATTGTTAATTTTTAACTAACTCCATTAAAGAATTTTTTGACAACTTTAGGTAATGAATCAATTAACACAGCTTTATCAGGATTATTTGCATCATAAACAAGCATTTCTTCGGGTTCGTCTTCAAGATTATATGGAAGATGAGTTTTTGCAATAGTTGTATATGTAGTTCCATTAGTTGCTGTAAACTGAAACGAAAGTTTATAAACTGTACTATTGTTAATTTTTGTATTAGTTGGCTGTTTATCAATTAATTTCCCATAAGCAACTTCACCATAACGTATTAGTTTTATTGCCTTTAATCCATAATTTATACGAAATCCTAAAAGTATGCCACCAATTAAAATAAAAGGACTAATTATAAGTAAAATCCAAAATTCAAAAGCACCTTTTCTAGTACCTTCTATACGTGAAATTTCAGGTTCATCTTGAATATATTCCACAACCACATCTTGATTAATAGTAAATTGATTTCCTGTTGAATAGCTTTCGCTTTCGAATTTTTTACCATCTGGAGTTGTATAATTATATTGATATTTTATCACCTGAACATCATTTATATATGAATTAGTTGGAATTACATTTTTAATATTTCCTCTTGTAACAGAAGGATTATCAGAAAATTTATAATCGCTAAAATCTACTTGCATACCAAATACAAATAAGACCATTAAACCTGTAAATGTAAATGAAATAGCAATCATCATTATAGGGTTCGAAAGCATAATTTGCAATTTCATAGCCAACGAAATATTTCTAGGTTCATAACTTGAAATATATGTTGATTTTCGTTTCAATTCAGTATATCCTGTTTGCATAGTATATAATTTTAGATAATTAGATGTTTTTTTAATATTTTCTAATAAAAAATTAAATTTGTATAATGATTTTTTTTTTAATCACTTAAATTTCAAACATATAATATTTCTATTTTTTATAAAAATCGGTACTTTCAAAAATTTTATCTGCTGATTTTGCGATAAAACCAGAATAAAGTTCACCATTTGTATCAGTATATCTTACAGCAAATTCGTAGTAGCAAGCAGGTATATTTTTTACTCCCTCTTTAAAAGTAAACGGCAAAATTTCAGCCATTACACTCGATTGCTGTAAAAGTTCTTCTTTAGTACCTTTAATCTCACCTCCTGAACTATTTAATTTAAAGCCATTTTCCTTCAAAAACTGATTGACTTTTTCAATTGTATCGTATTTTTTAAGACTGTTAACACTAACTGTAAAATGATTTGCTCTGAAACCATTAACATACAACCAAGCAGCATATTCAGATTCAGTTCGCAATATTTCATAAATTTTGAATGAAGGTTCGCCCCATACACAACCAGAAAACAATAATTCGTCTGAATCTAAAATATTTGAAGGAATGTTGTCAATTATTTTTTTGCAAAAATCCTGTAAATCAGGACTAAAATTTTCTAAAATTAATTCACTAATAAAAACTCTTGGAGCATTTTTTATTGTTTCATGCTCAAAATGTTTTGCAAAGAGTTGTTTTTCCTCAAATTTGTAAGTTCCACATTCTTTGTAACCAATATTTAAGAAAACTTTTGATAAAACGTCAATATTTACCCTTGAATCGTTAAATGTTCTTAACGCAATATGGTCGTTATTAACAACTTCATCGTTTTGAATAAATAAATCGTATATTTTTTTTGCTTGTGGATTCTGATTTGTATAATCTGTCCATAAACGGCTGAAAACTTGTTCGTAATTCATAATAATGGGGTTTAGAGTTTTTGAAAAAAACGATTAATACTATTTGTTGAAAACCAAATAAAAAGTGCTTTTCCTTTAATTTTTTCTTCGGGAATTAAACCCCAAGTTCTTGAATCTGACAAATCTAATCTGTTATCATTCAACAAAAAAATATAATTTTGCTTAAATGTATAAAATTGGGTTTGTTTTTCGTTGATGTAAAATACTCCATTTTCTTCTCTGAAATTATTGTCTTCGTAAACAGAAATAATCTGTTTGTAAAGAGGTAAACTCTGGGCATTTAAAAATACAGTCTGTCCTTTTTGAGGAATAATTAATGGCCCAAAGTTATCGCCATTCCACCTGTAACGAAAAGAATACGGAAAAATAGATGATTTGCTGTAACCTTTTGGCAGATAATTCTTTTTTACATTTTTAAGAATAGCATCTTCTGCAACTTTTTCCAACTGATTATTGTCAATTGCAATATTATACATTCCGGTAACTGTAATATTGTTTTGAGAATAAAAGCCTTCTGTTACAACATACTCGCTTATTGAATCAAATGCAAAAATTCTGTAATTGTTTTTAATATTTCCTTTACTTATAAATTCTTGATTATTAATATATAAAGAACCATTGCAAATTTCTAAAGTATCACCAGAAACTGCTACACATCTTTTTAAATAAAAATTATCGGAATTCTCTTCTAAAGGATTATTAACCAATACAATATCATCAATTTTAATATTTTTGGTTTTAGAAACATAAATAAAATCACCATCGCAAATGGTTGGCTCCATAAAGCCACCTGAATATTTAAATGATTTTATAAATAAAGTTTGTATTACAAAAGCAAAAAAAAGTGCAATAAAAACTGGTAAAATCCAATTTTTAAGCACTTTATTTAGATTATTTTTATACATCACAAATATTTAATTTGCTAAATTAAAATCAGTTAATTAATTCCTTTAAAAAATCTGTCCCATCGGATTGATTTGAAAAAAGATTTATCTTTATCGAGTGAAAGCCAGATAAATGCAGCTTTACCAACTACATGATCCTCAGGAACAAATCCCCAAAAACGAGAATCGGCAGAATTATGACGACTGTCGCCCATCATAAAATAATAATTCATTTTAAATGTATAATTTTCTGCAACTTGACCATTGATATAAATTATTCCGTTTTCAACTTTAAGTTCGTTTTCTTCAAAAACATCAATAATTCTTTGGTAAAGCGGTAAATTTTCGATAGTTAAATCAATTGTTACACCAGCTTCCGGAATCCATAAAGGTCCAAAATTATCTTCATTCCAATTGTAAATATCCTGACTGGTAGAAGTCAAAATTGTATTCTTATAAGTTTCAAGATTACTTTTTCCTATTATTTTGTCTAAGTCGGTTTCTAACAAAGTTGAATTTGAATAAGATTTACCTTTTAAACTATAAAGTTGCCCTGTTAATGTATCTCCAAGCACTAACCTTAATGAAGTCAAGGTTTTATCATTAATAATATAAATTGGTTGACTATGTGGAAAAATATAGTCTTCTTTATAATCTTCAGGTTTAATTATTTGTGTTACAGATTTGATATTTGGTAATGTTCTTAATTTTTCAGCACTTTCTAAAGTTAACGGATAAACATATAAATTATTCAATTCTATGCCTTTAGCTTCTTCCATGAATGTAAAAATTCCTGGATCAATTCTTTTTGCACCTTCCTGGTCTTCTAACGAAACTTCAAGATTTTCAAATACTTTTGGATTTATCATTGTTCCATCTGTAACTACAAGATATTTATATTGTAATTTTTCGATTTTATCCTGAGGTTTGCTGTCAATATATAATTGTCCATCAATAACATGCAGTGTATCACCATGAATTGCAACACATCTTTTTATATAATTTTCGCGTTTATCGACTGGTCTGTAAATTATTTTGCCAAAAAAATCTTTATATATTTCTCCAGTCATTGGATTTATTAAGTCGTTATTCCACACATTTTCACGTCCATAATCCCTACAAAGTTGATAATAACTCTGGTTTTGCTGATTTAAAGCAACTGTATCACCATCAGGAAAATTAAAAACTACAACATCATCATTTTCAACATCTTCTAAACCAGCTAGACGTTTGTAAGGTCTTTCAATCCAAGTTAAAAAAGATTTTACATTTTTTGTTCCGGGTAAAGTATGGTGTGCAAAAGGAAAAGAAAGAGGCGTATTGGGAAGACGTGGTCCATAATTAAATTTACTTACAAACAAATAATCGCCAACTAAAAGTGATTTTTCCATTGATGAAGTTGGAATTGTAAATGCTTCAATCAAAAACATTCTTATTATTGTAGCAGCAATAACTGCAAAAATAATAGCATCAACCCACTCAACTAATTTACTTTTTTTCTGAGTACCTCGTTTTTTCCAAAACGTCCAGTTTACTTTCTTAGAAATATAAAAATCGAAAATAATTGGTAATCCGAGTAGTAACCATGCATTACCTATCCATAAAACAAATAATAAATAAATAAAAGTAGCCAGACCGAAGTTAAAATATTTATTTTTAAATACTTTCTTTATTTTACTGTCTTCTTTTGTGTTATTTTGAATAATATCTTTACTCATTGTTAAATTTTTGTAAGTTTTTTAAATATGGTGCAAATATAATTTTTTTGTTTGTTAATGAAATATAAATATGTTAAAATTAATAGAATTTTTACAAAACAAATCCTGCTGGGATGTAGTTAACTTTTTAAAACATTTTCAAGTTTGTTACTTTTTTAAATAAAAATACTACCTTTGCAGCCAACAAAATTTCAAAAAAAATTAAAATGCAGAATATCAGAAATATTGCAATTATAGCTCACGTTGACCACGGAAAAACAACAATGGTTGATAGAATATTGTATCAAGTAAATCTTTTTAGAGAAAATCAGGAAATGGGTGAATTAATACTTGATTCTAACGAACTTGAACGTGAAAGAGGTATTACAATTTTATCAAAAAATGTATCAGTAAGATACAAAGATACTAAAATCAATATAATAGACACACCCGGACACTCCGATTTTGGAGGCGAAGTAGAACGTGTTTTAAACATGGCTGATGGAGTATTACTTTTAGTTGACGCTTTTGAAGGTCCGATGCCACAAACAAGATTTGTACTACAAAAAGCTCTGGAACTTGGACTTAGACCAATTGTAGTTATTAATAAAGTTGATAAACCAAACTGTAATCCCGAAGAAGTTCAGGAAGCTGTTTATGAACTAATGTTTAGCCTTGATGCAACCGAAGAACAACTTGAATTTCCTACAGTTTATGGTTCATCAAAACATGGATGGATGTCAGACGATTGGAGAAAACAAACTACTGATGTGAGTTATTTACTCGACACTATACTAAATTATATAAAACCTCCGGTATTTGAACCCGGAACACTTCAATTGCAAATCAGCTCGTTAGACTATTCTTCATATTTAGGTAGAATTGCCGTTGGAAGAATAATAAGAGGAAGTATAAAAGCCGGACAGCATGTATCTTTGATGAAATCTGACGGTACAGTTCAAAAAACTGTTGTGAAAGAATTATACTTATTTGAAGGTTTAGGAAAAGTTAAAATTAAAACCGAAGTCAAAGCCGGTGAAATTTGTGCAGTTTTAGGTATTGATAATTTTGATATTGGCGATACAATTGCTGATATTGAGTTTCCTGAAGGTTTGAAACGAATAAAAATTGATGAACCAACAATGAGTATGTTGTTTACAATTAATAATTCACCTTTTTTCGGAAAAGAAGGAAAGTTTGTAACTTCTAGACATTTAAGAGAAAGACTTTATAGGGAAATTGAAAAAAATTTAGCGTTAAAAGTTGAAGATACCGACTCGCCAGATAAATTAAATGTTTATGGCAGAGGAATTTTACATCTTTCGATTTTGGTTGAAACTATGCGTAGAGAAGGTTACGAATTTCAGCTGGGACAACCACAGGTAATTATAAAATATGAAGATGGTAAAAAGTTTGAACCTATTGAATTATTGACAATTCACGTGACTGAAGCCTTCTCCGGAAAAGTAATTGAGCAAGTTACAAAAAGACGAGGCGATGTAATAAATATTTCGACAAAAAATGATAGAATTGTTTTGGAATTTGACATTCCGGCAAGAGGTTTAATTGGTATTACAAATGTACTTTTAACAGCTACAGAAGGAGAAGCACTTATAGCTCACAGATTTAAAGCATACGAACCTTGGAGAGGTGATATAGACAACAAGAAAAATGGAGCTTTAATTGCACTTGAAACAGGTCAGGCAATAGCATATTCAATTGATAAATTGCAAAGTAGAGGTAAATTTTTTATTGAACCCGGAGACGAAATTTATGCCGGTCAGGTAATTGGCGAAAATATAAGACAAGATGATTTGCTTATAAATGTAATTAAAACAAAGAAACTTACAAATATGAGAGCATCTGGTACTGATGATAAAACAGCAATTTTCCCTGCAACAAAATTTTCGCTTGAAGAAGCTATGGAATATATAAGAGAAGATGAATATGTTGAAATTACTCCTAAATCAATAAGAATCAGGAAAATATTTCTCGATGAACACGAACGCAAACGTAACAAAAAAGTTGATTAACTAATTATAATTCAATCTTATATCTAAATTTAAACTTTGCTGAAATAAAACTTTAGCAAAGTTTTTTAAATTATTGAGTTTATGAATATTGAACAGCTAATAGAAAACGAAATAAATGCAATTCGCAACATTCCTGAAAATGATTATAATCAAATAGTTGAACTTATTTTTCGGACTGTTTGTACTAATCAGAATAAAATTGTATTCAGTGGAGTTGGCAAGGCAGGTTTAATTGCTGATTTAATTAGCGATAAGTTCAATTCAATTGGCATAACAAGTTTATTTTTAGACCCTTTAAAATCACAACACGGTACGTTAGGTGTTTTAAATAATGATGATTTAATTTTTCTAATTTCAAATTCAGGCAAAACAGACGAAATTATTCAATTTCTGCAACTTGCAAAAAATCTTTCAAAAAATATCAAATCAATTTTAATAACAAGAAATAAAGATACTTTTCTATACGAAAATTGTGATTACGTTTTACTTACAGGTGATACTCTCGAAAATTGTACTTTAGGACTCGTTCCAACAATTTCTACAACAGTAATGAATGTAATTGGGAATATATTGATTTACAAACTCGAAGAACGAATAAATTTGACAAAGTATGAGTATGGATTTTATCACAAAGGTGGTTATATAGGATTACAATCAGGAAAACATAAAAAATATAATTTTAGTGAAGTTTTAAAATTAGATGATGAAGAAATTCAAGGAATTTTTTGCATTAGAAATCTGAATAATAATAAATTGTATATAGGAAAATCTGAAAATATTATTGATACTGTAAAAACTATTATAACTGATTTACAAAATTTTAAATGCAATTCCAAAAAACTACAAGAATCATTTAATATATTTGGTAGCGAAGCATTTGAATTTGAGATAATGGAAAAAATATCTGATAAAAATAAAACGAGCGAAATTTACAATATATATATTGAAAAATTTAAACCAAAATTGCAGTAACATTTTAAATTTGAGCTGGTTGAAAAAAAATGTTACGTTGATTTAAGTTCTTACATTTCAATCGTTTCCCAATGTTTTACCTTCTTTAGTTTTTTTAACTTGTTCTTTTTTCCAATCAAGGTAATAGCTATTATATTCGCGTTCAAACTCTTCTTCAGGTGAAGAAGCAGAATTTTTAACCAATTTTCCTTCAGGATTAATTAAAAGGTAAGTTGGATAAACTAAAATATTGTAATCTTTAAGAAGCTGAATATCTTTGTTATAATATAAAAATGTCCAGTTACATTTATTTTCAGTAATAAAATCATTCATTTTCTGCGGTGAATCTGCTACAAAAATGGTTACAATTTTCAATAAATCAGCATTATAGCTGTAAAGTTTTTCTAATGCTTCTACTTGTTTTTTGCAAACATAACTATCTGGATGAAAAAAACTTAAATAAACAAAACTTCCTTCAAAATCATTTAAATTTACTAAATTATTGTCTTTATCGGGTAACTCAAAAACCGGAACTTTATAGTTTTCGAGTAAAGATGTTGCACTTTTCCAGAAATTATTAATAATTACTTTATTTTCTTTTCCTGCAAAAGATTGCATTGAATCTAAAACTGCCAGAATATTTTCCTTATCAGCTGAATTTGAATAATATAAATCAAATAATCCTTTAATAATAACGAGATGTCTGAAATCTTTGTCTGAAAATAAATCTTTAGTTGATAATGCTTTATCAATTCCATTAAAACTTTCTTTTGCAATGCTTAATCTTATAATATCCCAGTCGGCTAAATATGAGGAAGTTGAAAATATTTTATCAAAAATATCACTAAATAAGTCCATATATGCCGGATTATTATAAAGTATTTCTTTATCAATAAAATATTTTTTAATTGCTATTTCTTTGTCTCTTAAATATGCTGATTTTCTGATAGAAGCATAACGATATTCTTTGTAATTGTTAAAATATTGATTATCAATATCTAAAAATAAGCTGTCAATTGTAAAAACCAAACTATCAACTTTAGACTTTTTATATTTGGCGTATGATGTTTTGAAAATCTGTAGCAGTGCAGAATTGTATAAACTATCGAATTTACGTAAGTTGTAATTTAATTCACCTTTATCGGTGGTATCTATTGTAAAATAAAATTCCTGAGGTTTATAATACGGATTAAGTTCTTCTTCAGAAGTTTTAGTTGTTTTTTTTGGTAATGAAATCGTATATTCTGCTGAAGGTTCAATTACAATAAAACCTTTCAAAATGTCAAGATTAATAAAACAAAAAGTTGTTTCTTTCAACAAGAAATTAAATTCAAAATTTCCATCTTTATCAACTTTAGTTGATGCAATTTCTTCTTGAGTAAAAGTAATCATATCAGAATATTTCATCAGCCTTAATGTCTGATTTGCATATTCTTCCGATTTACCTTTAACTATTACATTCTGAGAATAAGAAGTAACAATAATTAAAATCAAAAAAATTGAAATAAATAATTTTAGTTTCATTCTTTATTTATTTTTTCTTTACCGATGTTCTTAAAACTGCACCTGAATTGTCTATTTCAATAGTTTTTTTGTAATCCATTGTTTCAACTAATTTTACAGCATTTTCAACATCAACTGCTACGTCTGTAGTTTTTAAAACCAATTTTGTAACTCCAACCTGAAAAGTATCTCCATCTTTTAGTTTAACTATTTCATTACCAATGCGAATTTCATTTTCATTGACAAAAGTTCCATTTAAACTTGGTTTACCTAAAACCTCAGCATTATCTGCAAGTAAGTATTCATAAACATATTTGTCTGTAACTCTCACTACTAAAGCAGCATGCAGCCTGCTAACAAAAATATCATGCAAAGCAATATCTAAAGTATTTGAACTTGTATGCCTTCCTATAAAATTTTTGCCTTCTTTAAGTTCAAAACTAGCTTTTTCTTTACCTTCGGTGTGTATTATTAACCAACCGGAAACTTTGGTCTTTTCCATAATTTTTTATTTTAAACGAAATAAATTTGTTTTTAATTATTATATATAGTAATTTTTTAAAAAAATTTCAAAAATCTTTATTGTAAATAATTTTATTGTCAGCATTAAACTAACAGTCCTTCGTCTCTAACTAACATAAATATAGCAGATTGTGGAACAAGCATGTAAATTTCGTTATTAAACTTAATCTCATGTGTACTATTTTGCAAATATACTGCCAAATCACCAGTTTGTGCCTGAAGTGGTATATATTTTACTTTTTCTGTATTATTTTTCCACGATTCGTCATAATCATTTACTACCGGAATTGGATACCCCGGACCGGTTTTAACTATGTAGCCAAGATGCAGTCGTTCTTTCTGTTCGACACCCGGAGGAAGATACAATCCTGATTTCGTTTTTTCCTGTGGCGTTTTAGGTTTTATTAAAACTCTTTCGCCTACAACAATTATTTTATCTAAATCTTGTTTTATTTCTACCGACATAATTTTTTCGTTAATTTATAATGTTAAATAGTATGTTAATAATCTTATATATAACAATAGAAAAACTAATATTCAAGTTAAATATTTTTGGTTAATTTAAGTTACTCACAAATCTACTAATATTTTAAATAAAAACAAATCGGTATTGTTTTAATATTTTTTAAATTTATAATTGTTTTGATGATTTTTATTAGCAAAATAAACATAAATTCGGTGCAACCAAACAATAATAATATAATCTGAATTATAAAAATTATAATACTTTTTTTTTTAAAGAACACTAAATATTTTTAAACCTTAATAATTTATGAACTAATAAAAATTTGAATTATGAAAAAAATTATTCTAAGTTTCTTTTTACTTGTTTCATATTTGTCTTTATCAAATGCTCAGGATAAGACATCTATTCAACTAAAAAATAATGAGTTTTCGTTTAAAGTTGAAGAGAAATCCAGTACTTCTTTTACAATCAAAGCATCACTTGCAAGTTTATCAATAACACCAACCACAACTAAGGCAGGTAGTTTTGTTAATCTTGAGTCTGAGGGTTTAATTAAAATATTTGATGCAGGCTTACCAAATATTCCTGTAATAAGTAAATTAATTGAAATTCCGCAAGACGCAACCGTTTCGTATAATATAATAAATTTTGATGAAGAAATAATTGATTTAGCTGATTATGACATAACATCAAAAATATGTCCTGCTCAACCTACAGTATTTAAAAATGTTGATGCAATAACCCTTGATTTTATTTACAATCAGAGCGTTTACCAGACTAATGAATATATTAATACTGAAATTGTTACTATCGAAGAAATTGGAATGATGAGAGCAACTCGTTTGGGAAGAGTAGAAATTAATCCTATACAATACAACCCAGTTAAAAACCAACTACGAATTTTAAATAATATTCAGATAGAAATTGTTTTTGAAAATGCTAATATACAAAAAACCAATGAATTGAAAACGAAATATTATTCAACATATTTCAACAATGCAAATTCAGAAATAATTAATTATGATGTTAATTCTTCTAAAGAATTAATTACTGATGTTCCTGTTAATTATGTAATTGTTTCATTACCAGAATTTCATGATGCTTTACAACCATTTATTGAATGGAAAAAATTGAAAGGTTTTAATGTTATTGAGGCTTACACAAATAATCCGAGTGTTGGTACAACTACAACATCAATAAAAAGTTATTTGCAAACCATGTACAATAGTGCTAATCCACAAACATTTGTACTAATTGTAGGTGATCACCAGCAAATTCCTGCTTGGGCTGGTACAACCGGTGGACATGTTACCGATTTATATTACATGGATTACACAAACGACAATATTCCAGATGTTTATTCTGGTCGATTTTCAGCAACAACTGTAGCAGAACTTACACCCCAAATTACAAAAACTTTAGAATACGAAAAATACGAAATGCCAGACCCATCTTATTTAAGTAGAGTTGTTATGGTAGCTGGTGATGATTCAAATTTTGAAATTACTCATGGAAATGGACAAATAAATTATGGAACAAATTACTATTTTAATGGTGATAATGATATTACATCCCATACTTATCTTCAACCTTTAGACAATAATGCTGCCTCAATTCAAATTAGACAGAATATTAGTGATGGTGTCGGTTTTGGTAATTACACAGCACATTGTAGTCCAAGTGGTTGGGGAACTCCAAGTTTTACCATTTCAAATATTGCATCACTCACAAACGCACATAAATACGGACTACTGATTGGTAATTGTTGCCAATCTAATCAATTTCAGGATAATTCATTTGGCGAAAATTTACTTAGAGCCGTAGATAAAGGTGCAATTGGATATATTGGTGGCACAAATTCATCTACTTGGGACGAAGATTTTTGGTGGGCTGTTGGATTTCAGAATGCAGTAGAAAATCCACCTTACGATGCAAATCTAGGAGCATATGATGGCTTATTTCATAACAGAGCAAATGAACTTGTAACAAGCGATTGGTATATTACTCAAGGTCAAATGAATATTTGTGGGAATCTTGCAGTTGAAGCTTCAACATCTGGTACAAAAAAATATTATTGGGAAATATACATGCTTATGGGAGACCCTTCGGTTATGAATTATCTTGGTGTGCCTGAAGCTATAAACTATGAATTAACTCCAAATGTTATGTTGATAGGTTCTTCTTCAATTCAAATATCAACCAACCCTGTAGTTCCTTTTGCTTATATTGCTGTAAATCAAGGTGGTGAAAGATTAGCTTTGGTCATGACAGATGAATTTGGAGTTGCAAATATTGAATTTTCAAATGCTTTATCTAATGAAACTGTAACTCTGGTTATGACTGCACAAAACAAACAGCCTGTAATAGAAGAAATTACGCCAATAACTTCAAATGCACCTTATGTTTTACTAGATAGTTACACTCCAGAAAATGCAACTTACAATTCTGAAACTCAAATTGACGCAACTTTAGAAAATGTTGCAGCTTTTGGTAGTGGTTATGATGCAAATTCAGTTACAGCTACTTTATCTTTAGCAATTCCAGACCAATATATTATTATTAATGACGCTGTTGCAGATTTTGGGAATATTATTGCCGGTACTACTTCAAATTTGACTGACGCTTTTTCTGTAACAATTTCAGATGATGTTCCAGACCAACATCAGTTTAACCTAATTATTTCAATGACAAGTTCTGATAATATAACTTGGCAGTCAAATATGAAGATTATTGCAAATGCTCCTGAATTAAGTGCTGAATTAGAAGAAATTAACGATAATAATGCAGATTTTGCTATTGTTTCAAATCCTGCAACTTATGTTATGATTAATGAACAATATGAATACAGGCTATCAATTCTGTCAAATTCTGGAAATAGTAATAATCAATTAGATGCTGGTGAAACCGCTTTAATAAGATTAAATACAGGAAATATTGGTCATGCAGATATTCAAAACGCAACTTGCTATTTATCATCAAATAGTCAATATATTACAATAAATACAAATAATATATATATTAATGATATTTCTATTGGAGATGAATTTCCAAATGATTTTAGCATAACTGTTGCAGAAGGAACTCCGATAGGAACTGTAGTAAATCTTGATTTTACATTTGTATATGCAGGTTACGAAGAAGTTAAATCAATTTCGGTACCAGTTGGAGTACAAATCGAAAATTTTGAAACAGGTGATTTTACAACATATCCTTGGACTTTAACAGGTACACCAAACTGGTCAGTTGTTAATACAGGGGCTCAGCAAGGTACATATTGTGCAAAATCTGGGGCAATAACTCACGATGGTTCAACTAGTTTTTCGATTTCTGTAAATGTATTATCTGACCTTAATATAAAATTCTGGGTTAAAACAAGTTCAGAATCAACTTACGATTTTTTGAAATTTTATGATGGTAATACTGTTTTGGGAAGTTGGAGTGGAACTACAGATTGGACAGAAGTTTCATTTCCAATTACTTCAGGTTCTCATACTTTCAAATGGGAATATATGAAAGATGCTTCTGTTACTAATGGTTCAGATTGTGCATGGGTTGATAATATAACTTTCCCTGCAATGTCAGTTTCAACAAAAAGCACAGAATCAGTTACATTCTCAGCTCCAAATTTACCTTCTTGGCTTACATTAACCGATAACGGTGATGGTACAGCAAAACTTGATGGAACAGCTCCAGGTTCAGTAGGCGAATACGATGTAAGAATTACAGCTTCTAATGGTATGTTTGAAGCAAATCAAGAATTTAATCTTAAAGTTGGGCTTACTGCAAATATTGAAAGCGTTTCAGAATTTAAAATTTATCCAAATCCAACTAATGGAATGCTAAACATTTATATTCCTGAATATTCTTCTGCAAATATTACAATCATAGATTTAACAGGCAAAATGTTGTTAAACAAAGATATAAATAGCGAAAATACCGCTTTTGATTTAAGTGAATATTCAAAAGGAATATATCTTGTAAAATTAGTAATTGATAATAAAGTAAATAATTCAAAAATATTAATAAAATAACAAAAATTTAACTGTCGGCAAAATCAAAAAATGCCGACAGTTTTTTAAAGAAATAATTAAGTTTATGAAAAGAAAAAATATAATATTGGCAATTTTAATATTGCTTGCAAACCTTTCCGTATTTGGACAAGATGTAAATAAAGTAGAATTGCTTTCATCAAAAGATAATTCCACAACTATTTCCTTCACTTTGACCGACTACCAGTTTGAAATAGTTACAACTCAGCAAGGAAATGCCTACACCATTTCTGCTGAAAATACAGTTTCAATGCTTGAAAAAGATGCACCAGATTTACCAAAGTTTACAACTTCAATAATTATACCTGATGGAGACGAAATGAAAATTACAGTTGTTTCATCAAAATATACAGATTATGACGAAGAAATAATTATTGCACCTTCAAAAGGTAATTTAACCAGAGATATTGACCCTAATTCAATAAGTTATGAATTTGGTGAAATTTATCAAAAAAATGAGTTTTTTCCAAAAAACATAGCTAGTTTAAATACTCCATTTATAATAAGAGATTTTAGAGGACAAACAGTTGTTGTAAATCCTTTTCAGTACAATCCAGTATCAAAAAAACTGAGAATTTATTCAGAAATTATTGTAAAAATTGAAAGTGCGGGAATTCAGGGTGAAAATGTTTTTACAAGAACAAAATCTTCAAATAAAATAAATTACGAGTTTGACAATATCTATTCTAATTTATTTCTGAATTACAGTAAAGACTCAAAATATACATCATTATCAGAAGATGGCAATATGCTTATAATCTGTAATGATGATTGGGTTGACGAAATGCAGGAATTTGTAACATGGAAAAATCAACGAGGTATAAAAACCGAAATTGTTCCAAAATCAGTTGCAGGTACAACTGCTGCGGCAATAAAAACTTTTGTAACAAATTATTATAATAATCAAGCTAAAGATTTAACATTCTTATTGTTAGTTGGTGATGCAGCACAAATTCCTACTTTTACTGTAACTGGTGGAGGGTCTGATAACACTTATGCTTATATTACAGGAAACGACCATTATCTGGAATTTTTTGTAGGTCGTTTTTCAGCAGAAAATGCAGCTCAGGTTTTAACACAGGTTCAACGTACTATTGAATATGAAAAAGGTACTGATTTACAAAATGGCTGGCTAAATAAAACAATTGGCATTGGTTCAAACGATACAGGTGTCGGCGATGATAATGAATATGATTGGCAACATATCAGAAATTTACAAACAAAACTTATCGGTTTTACTTATGTTACACCAACTATTGAAATATTTGATGGATCGCAAGGTGGAAATGATGTTTCTGGAAATGCAACAATTACACAAGTTGCTACTGCTGTAAATAACGGTGCTGGTACTATTTCTTACTGCGGACATGGAGCTGATACATACTGGGTAACATCAAATTTTGGCGTTTCAAATGCAGATGCTTTAACCAATGATAATAAATTACCATTTATTTTTGATGTTGCTTGTGTAAACGGAAATTTTACTTCACAAACTTGTTTTGCTGAAGCTTGGATGCGTTCTGTTAATGGAACCGAACCAGCTGGAGCAATAGCAATTATTGCATCTACAATTAATCAAAGTTGGAGTCCACCAATGGCAGCTCAAGACGAAATGAATGAAATATTAGTAGAAACATTTCAAAATAATATAAAACGCACTTTTGGTGGAATTACAATAAATGGTTGTTTTAAAATGAATGAGCAGTATTCCGATTTTGAAATGACAGACACTTGGACAATTTTTGGAGATCCTTCGCTGCAAGTAAGAACTGACGACCCAAGTATTTTGACTGCAACACATCAAAATACAATTATTATTGGAACGTCAAATTTTATTGTAAATTGTGCAGAAGAAAATGCAACTGCTTGTTTATCAAAAGATGGTATAATTATAGGTGTTGCTAAAGTTACAGGAGGAATGGCAAATATTTCAGTTGTTGGAGTTAATCCAGGCGATGTTTTAGATTTAGTTGTTACAGGTTTTAATAAAAAAGCATATATAACAACTATTCTGGTTGCAGCGGCAAACGCTCCTTATGTAATTTTAAACAATCATTCTTTAAATATTTTACCAAATTTTGACAAAGATGTTTTATTAAGCGTTATACTCGAAAATGTTGCAGCATCAGGAAGTGGCTATGATGCAACTAATTTATCTGCAACTTTAACATGTACTGATGAATATATTTCAATTATTGATGGAACAGAAACTTTATCAAATATTTTAGCTGGTAGCACTTTAAATGTTGATAATAGCTTTTCATTCTCAATAGCCAATAATGTACCAGACCAACACATAGCAAGTTTCCATTTAACTATTACAAGTTCCTCAATATCAGAGCAGTGGTCTTCAGATTTTAATGTAACATTAAATGCTCCTGTTCTTGAGGCATCGCTTAATGGAATTAGTGATAACAGTGGAGAATTAACATTTACATCCTCACCACAAACAACTGTAAATATCGGCGATAATTATAGTTATGACATTGCTGTTGTCGAAATGGGTGGAAATGATAATGGTTTACTTGATGCAGGTGAAACAGCAAATGTTGTACTTAATTCACAAAATTCGGGTCATGCAGATTTAATTGACGCAACATGCGAACTTTCTTCTACCAGTCAATATATTACAGTTAATACTTCTCTAGTAAATATAAGTTTAATTGAAGTTGGACAAACACTTCCGAATAACTTTAATATTAGCGTTTCAGAAAATACTCCAATAGGTACAACAGTTGACTTGACTTTTACTTTTATTTATGCAGGTTATAATGAACAAGTTACCTTGAATTTACCTGTCGGTTTACAAATTGAAGATTTTGAAAGTGGTAATTTTACAACTTATCCTTGGCAACTAACAGGTTCACCAAGCTGGACAATTACTAATACAGGTGCTTATGACGGAACGTATTGTGCAAAATCTGGTAGCGGATTAAGTATAACTTCTACTTTAAAAATTAATGCAAATGTTACAGCAAGCGGAAATATTAAATTTTGGAGCAAAGTTTCGTCAGAACTAGATTGGGATTTCCTTAAATTTTACGTAGATGCAACAGAAAAAGGAAGTTGGAGTGGAAATGTTGGATGGGCAGAACATACATACCCAATAACAGCCGGACAGCATACTTTTAGATGGGAATATACAGCTGATAATTACTTATCAACCGGTTCAGATTGTGCTTGGATAGATTTTATTACATTTCCAGGAATCAGTACATCTAAATTAGTTGATAATAAAGGCATAACAATTACATCTCCAACTTTACCATCTTGGCTGTCATTAGTCGATAATGGTAATGGAACAGCTTCTATTTCAGGTACTACTCCAAATTCAGCAGGTATTCAGAATATTAATTTAATAGCCTCTGATGGAATAACTTCTGTAAATCAAGAGTTTAATCTTGAGCTTGTGGCACCAAATCAAATAAACGATTTAGATAAAAATATTAACATTTATCCAAATCCAAGTAATGGAAAATTTATTATTGAAGCTCAATTACAGAATGTAACCTTTGATATTATTGATGTTACCGGAAGAAATATTTATTCAGGAATAATCACAAATAATAAAACATCTGTTGATGTTTCAAATTTTTCAAAAGGAACATATTTTATAAGATTTAATGAAACAGCTCAAACAAATAAAATTTTTATTATAAATTAAAAAAAAATCAGTTATTGATATAAGAAAGCTGCATAACTAATTGTTTTGCAGCTTTTTTTTTATTAAAATATTAAAAGAAAAAATAAAATTTAAACCAAAATATTATTTTTATTATAAAAATCAATAATTTTGTAATACGTATTGAGACAATTTGAAAATTAGATAATTTGAAAATATTTAATTCAAATTCAATAAATTGCAAAATTTGAATAAACAAATATATTTGTCTGGTTACTTACTTATTAGAATATTAAATTTTGAATCTATACTAAATTGCTTGAATAATTTGGAGTTTATTTTAAACACGAAGGCACTAAGACACTAAATTAAAATACTTTGTGTCTCCGTGTCTTTGTGTTCAATTATAAATTATTTAAACATATTAGTAAACACTAAAGCAGAAAAATCACAAAGTTTTAATTTTTAGTGTCTTCTTGGTTTTGTGTTTTGAAACTTTACACAAATTATTTTCACAAATTAGAATAATATTTAAATTCAATCCTAAAAATCTGAAAAATGAAAAAAATCGGTTTAATTTTTACAATACTCCTAAGTATTTGCTTTAATAATATTTCGGCTCAAATAAGTACCGGAGGAATGCCTGTAAGTTTCGATAAATTAAATAAAATATCAGCAACAGTACCTAATGAAAAAATGGAAACTGTTGATATTGAAACTTTAATTTCGGAAGATTTAGTGAATGACCTGAATAATGAAATTCCATGGCGATTTGGTAAAAATCTGTTTGTAGATATAAGTCCTGAAAAAAACGGGTTAACCGAATTATTATCAGATGGAAGTAAACTTTGGAGAGTTACTATTGAATCTGAAAATGCAGTTTCATTAAATTTTTCTTTCGATCGTTTTATTTTGCCTGAAGGAGCAAAGTTATGGATTTATAATTCAGACCATAGCGAAATTTTGGGGGCTTTTACGGAAGCAAATAATCAGGAAGATGGTTTTTTTGCAACAACACTTATTTTTGATTCTAAAATTACCATTGAATACTACGAACCTGCAATTGTAGAATTTTCAGGAGAAATACATCTTTATAGAGTAACTCATGGATATAGAAATGGTTATGAATATGCAAAAGGATTAAATACATCTGGAAGTTGCCAAGTAAATGTTAATTGTAACGATGGTGCTGACTGGCAAGATGAAAAGCGTGGAGTATGTATGTTAGTTGTTGGAGGAGACGGATTTTGTTCGGGTTCGTTAATTAGAGTCCATCCATAAACTCGGAAAATATATTTTTCGAGTTTTGATTTTTTTCAATTTTTCAAATTTTTCAGCTATATTTATTTTCAAATTATATCATTTTTTTTTTTTTTTTTTACAAGTAAACAA
>Ga0316608_1000372_pt1 | contig 22382 bp, 33 predicted proteins | sample MIS2016152B_MG_FD_207673 | JGI IMG/M metagenome (GOLD analysis project Ga0316608, IMG submission 207673) | Microbial mat bacterial communities from Middle Island sinkhole, Lake Huron, Michigan, United States - MIS.2016.152B | ecosystem: Environmental > Aquatic > Freshwater > Lake > Sediment...
CACAATTTTATAGTTTGGTAGTTCATTCTGAACTCCTTAAAAATAATTAATCTATAGTGATCATACAAAAATAATCAATAATAGTTACAAAAGAATAGTAATTAATAAAAAAGCGAGAAGTTAATACTACTGTTTATTACCAAAATATTTTCGTTTCATTACCACATTAATCTTTACAAAATTACAAAGATTTTCTTAATGTGGCAACAACTTTTATACCTCAATATTTTCGCTTTCTTCAACGCTTAAAATCATCCTTGTTGGAGATAGCTGTCTGCCTATAATTTGGCAAATGTTGTCGTTAGCCTCAGACAACGTCAAAGAATAGTATGGCGACACAGAAGAAGCAAACAAAATGCCCGTTCCAATTGTTTCTGGAGTTACATATTCTCCTGTTGTTGCATATCTACCGACAGTGTCTTCGTTGCCACTTGTCAAAGCGATACCAATTACTGGTCGATTGTTAGACGCAATTACAGAAGGCTTGTATGCTTTGTCGCCAACTATTGTAATTAACTGCCCAGCGGAGATAGCTTCACCATAAACAATAGCAACCCCATCACCCTGCGATGTTGGCAACACTGAACTGCCAGATGTCCTCCGCCTATAATTTTGATTCAAAGCTAATCTTAGCGAGTTTGGTGCCATAGGATAATTAAGTGGCATTTTGATACTCCGGAATTAATTCAACAGTAAGTTTGCCAGATTCAACCTCCCAAGTTAACGTAACAATTCGCCAATATGTTGGTCGGTTAGAATATCGTGGAGCTAATTTTGAACAGTCAAATTTTATGCGTCTATTGTAATCCAAGAGTTCCTTATAAAGAGAAATAGGGACTTCTAAAGTAAGCTTTTCAGACAATTGGCAATGCTCAAACAATGACGCTCTGCTCATCCCAGCATGTCCTAAAAATAACTGCCACACATAGTGAACGCTCGAAGGCTCTGCGACCTGCATCGCAAAATTATTCACGTGGTTATAAAACCAACCAGGAGCGTGTTGTAAATCATCGCTGGAATAGCTACTATTAAAATTCACTTTAGGGCGTGGGTTAACCATTACCCACAGATTATTGTTGCCGAAAGTCTCCCAAACTGTCGTATAATAATAGGCGGATGTATGACCTCGATAAGGCTTTTCCAACAACTTATTTTTTATCACATACAACTTCATTGTTTCGCCACCATGCAAAGTAACGTCAACTTCTTTCACCCCTTCATCTTCTGTCGGGACTAATTGGCTGATATTTTCGACGATTGGGATAGTATAAGAAGTATCTCTATCTGTTGTGCCACTTTTGGGCGAAAATATCTCTTCTACATCGCCCTCATTAAACTCCCAAAGCGAAGCCACAATTGAATTAATTTTAATTGGGGCATGTTGAAGTTTTTGCCTCGTAGTATCGTCTTTGATAATTTCAATTTCGCTTAAATAATCAGGGTAAATTCTAATAAATGAAACATAGTCGGCTTCATAATCGAAAGTGTTGTAAGATTGTTCAGCCATGTCTGCAAGATAATCGTACATGTTCGAGTACTTCCCAAACATACCGTTTTTATTTTCTGTAAACAAATAGCCATCTATGATTTCTCCATCAGATACTTTTTTGATATATGCCAAATGGAAAAAGCTATAAAAGTCAACTTCTGCCCCTCTCACATCGGTTGCTCCAAACGACTGTTTGTATAGCTGCTCTTGAGGCATATACAAAACAGAAGTGAACTGGTTTGTTCTTGACAATGCCAAAGTTAAAGCATCATGGGCTTTTATTAGCTGGTAATACTTTTGGTATATGCGATAAAAGGCAAAATTAAAACTCTCGCCATCGCTATAATCACGCACAACTGATGCCTCATAGTCCGCACAATGTTGAGTCTTGAATATGTAGCTAAAAACCCAACTTTGATCTGTTGCAATGTATAAATCAGTCGCTGGGATTACTTTTGTGATTTGTTTAAAATCAACGCTTTCCATTACGTGACGGCTTAAATGCTCAATTGTCAAATCAATGCTGTTATTTTCCGAATCATACAAATCTTCGATGCCGTCAATTTGCAAACCTGTCATTAACTTTTGGTATCCATTGCCATCATCATCTTTAAATAACTCCCAAATTGTGCCTGCGGTTATTGTTAAACTATCCCAAAAATGCGAACCGGTTAAAGCCACAACTTTTTCAACCTGTGGAGATGTTATGGCATCACGGAAAGCTTCATAATCATCATCGTTTGGTAAATATTCGAGATTTAATGACACTTTAATATATGGAGCTTTTGCCATGCCTATCAACCTTTCTTGCTTCCCTTTTGAAAACTCTTTAAAGCTAATCACTTCTTCAGGGATTTGGATGTAACTGCCGTCGCGGTCAATAATGCCGTCGCCGGCTGGGACAATGTTAATCATCATATCCCAGCCAGTTGCAGGGTCTTTCCATAGCCATTTAAATAACATCCCAGACCTCCAAATTTGGGATCTTTAATCTCTTTGCTAAACCGGCTTCAATGGAAGCCCCTTCCGAAGACTGCCAAGAAGGCAAAAGGAAAACAAAATCCATCCCAACCAAAGAAGCAATGCATTTTTTCATGTACCATTCCCAAGTTTGACCTTCAATTAGCTTCAATGGGTTCCAAACCTCAAAGCCTTTTGCTTTTAAAAACTCTTCAGCTTTCGCGAACAAATCTAATTGCTCTTGGGTTGCGGATGAAATCTTACCAATCAACTGCACTTTTATTTTTCTTGTTTTCGCAGAGGATTTCTCTTCTATTTTTGGAGTCTCTTTTAATGCTCCGATTGTTCTTTTTGCCATTTTATAGCCTTTTCACTTAATTAAACAATGGTTTTAATCTGTTACAATTTAATTGATATACTTTTTGACCTGCTTCATGGTCGTGGGTAGTAGATGGCTGTACAGTTGCCGATTCTATCAGCATAGCCTTGTCTTCTGTTATAAATCGGTAAGGATATTTCGTACCTTCTTCTTGACCTGCTCCATCCATACATATATATTTATAAGGTGCCGCCAATTTCATTGCTATTGCTTTTAATACATCCATGCCACTTGGGAAGCTGAACGGAACTAAGCCAAAAGTAAACTTCTGCCTTTGCCCTATAGATCCTTCTGTCCATGGTTCTATTGTCGGGTCTGCAAATTCTAAATCCAAAGCCACCCAATTAGTAGGGTTGACAACCGCCAAACTTCCCGGCAATGAACTAAGATCAATTTCACTATTAGCATCAGAAACCGTATAAACGTCACTCGATGCTAACCAAATTCGCCACATCATCTCCTTACCTCCTGTGCTTGTTTAGTCAAGCTCATTTTATATAATTCTTTTGAATCAGTTTTAATTGTTAGCTTTTGATTTGCCTGTTGTAACCTTGTCAATCGGACTTCTTTTATTAAAACCTCTGTCCGTTCAGCCATAGCTTCATTGTTCATATTTACAACTATATTGTTACTACTACCATATTTCGGGTTCATCTGCAAAAATTGCTCAATCGGTTTCCCAGATTTATTAAAAGCCGTCAAAAAATCAACATTGTTACCTGCTTTTGTCGTTTGATTTTTTACAATGAATTCCGGCATGCCTCCTTCATTCCAAGTGATTGTTTTTTGACCGCCTTTTTGTAAACCTGTAGCCCCTTTAAATCCGAATAAATTAAGACCACCGTGGAAAAATTGTAGCGAACTCACTTTTGCAGATGCAGCCGAAAGCAAACCTGTCAACAAAGCTGTTAAGCCAGTTGCTGTTGCTATACCAACGAATGATTTTGACGCGATTTCTTTTGCATATATCTCCGCTATAAATATTGGGACTAACGCCTGCAAACCTTTTAATGAAGCTACAACGAACGCTTTTACTGCACTTTCGCCATCTGCAATCATTTGAAGGAAGGTTGCTCCTGTTTGTATGCCGACATTCATATATAAATCGGTCATCAATTCTGATGATTCTTCGATGTTTTTTGTTTGCATTTTTTGCAAATTGGTCAATTCATCGTTCAAACGATAATATTCATCAAGATTGCCATTAACTAATGCCTGTATTGCTTCTTTACTTTTCGCTGCCGAATCAATATCCATTTGCGTTCTGGCACCAAGCAAATCTGTATATTGTTTGCTCAAGCCTTCAAATTCACTTGCATAGCTTTCAGCAATTGCTTTTGAAGTTGCCGATATTGATATAGCCAACTGCTCTCCAAAAGTTACCTGTGCTTCTTGTAGCTCTTGTAATTTCGCAATTCGCTGATCATCTAAATCATTCAAGTTTTTTATATACTCTTCGCGATCAATTTCGCCTTGCCGATAGCTATCTTTTAAATCTTCTGTTTGCTGGTCAATTGATTTGATCTCTTCGTTTAAACCTTCAATTGCTTCTCTATTATCCGGCAATTCAAAACCTGTCGAAAAGTTCGACGCAAAGGCTTGGCTGATTGATATGACAGCTTTTTGAGTCCTACTTAAATTCTCAATTAGATAAGCCCTGCTTAACTCATCTTTTTTAGCTTCAAATTCTGCAAACGCTCTGTATTCTGCATCAAAATTGCCTTCAGCTAATTTCAATCTTTCTGCATACTGTTTTTTCGCCTGGAAAACAGCCAATTCCGTTTCTCGTTTATAGAAATCGTCAATTTGCTTTATTCTTGCCTCTTCAGCTGCCAAGTTATAGGAAAGAGATAGGTCGTCAATCTTTTGCTTTTGTACAATCAATTCCGCATTGATTAGCTGATCGGCTTGCAAAATGCTATTTCTTAATTCAAGCAATTCCCTGTTAGCTTTGTTTTGCTCTTCCACGCCTGCATTGCTTACAATTAATTTCGATACTTCCAATTCCTTTTGTGCATATTCAGCGTTTTGGCTTAACAATTCATCAATCCTTGCTTGATTTTCACGAGTTGCAATAGCCGCTTCCGTTGCATATCTCTCTTGTAATGCTTGGATAGAATTCCCTTGGATTGTCGCCAACTGTGCTTTCATAATTGCAATTTCTTCAGAAGCCGATTTCGCCAATCTATCCTTAGTTTTTTGCTGATTTTTCACTGCCAAATCATCAAGCAAATCATTTTCTTCCTGTGCATTTAATTCATTTTGTGCTTTTAACTGCTCATTCAAAGCTGAAATCATTTCTGATTTTTGTTTTGAAGATACATTCTTCGCGTCTTTCCACTTTGCAGTCTGCTCTTCTATTGCTCTGATTTCATCTGCATTTTGATTTTTAAGCGATGCCATTTGAGCCTTAAATTCATCATCAATGCCTTTTACAACCAATGACTCTCTCATGTCTTTAGTTTTTTGCAAAGTAGCTTGAATTTGGTCGTTTATATCTTGTAAAGTTTTCCCGGCTGGCTTTGTCGCTTGGGTTAATGCTTCAATCCTCTTTTTAAGTGTTGCAAATTCATCAGCTGTTAATTTGCCTTTTTTTGATGCCTCTGTTATGCCATTTAAAAGACCACTTTTTGATTCATCAAACTTAACTTTAGTCAACGTTTTTGAATCTTGAGCTAATTTAATTACGGCAGAACTAAACTTAGCATATTCAACTTGAGTGTCTTTTACATCTTCTTTTGCATTTTTGGTATCGGCTTCAAACTTTGTTGATTTTTTTTCCGGTAATTCATCAATCAATCCTAAAAATTCATATACCTGCCTTTTTGCGTCGTTTATTTTTTCTGAAAACCAACGTACATTCTTCGCCCAAGCATTTATGTTATCTGCAATTTTTTTTGCTACATTTTGAGCGTCTTTCATGCCTGTTGTAGTGCCTTTCACAGGAGCAAGAATTGACATTGCTGCATCGGCAACCTGCCAAAGTAAATTGAAGATAGATGATACTGGTTCATATACCAAAATAAAGGAGTCTTTGATTTGCAAAATTGTAGGGAGGAAAAAATCAATTACATCTGAAAGCACACCTTTAAGACCTGTTTGTATATCATCAAGACCAGCCCCTGCACCGCCAAATATCTCTCCAAACTGTTCTGTCAATCTTGCCGAAGCTTTTACTGCTGCCTGGTTGTTATCGTAACTTTCTTTAGCCGCTCCATTCAACTCTGTAAATTCGCCTTTAATATCGCTCAATGTTAGCAAATATTGCAAACCAGCATCCTCACCAGCTCCGCCAAAAATATCAGCAATGGCAGTACCGACGGCAGCACTATCGGCAGGGAGCTTTTTCATTTGTGCAGATACTTCTTGGATAATATCAAAGGTTGTTTTTGTCCCATTTGCCAATTCATTTTGGATCCTGTCCGCAGAAAGCCCAATGCCTTCTAAAGCATCTCTTGTAGATTGAGGCAACTCTCTTAATCTTAAATTAGCTTCTTTTACAGTATCGATAGCTTTGTCGTCGAATATACCAGCTTTTGAAGTCTGCTCAATAAATGCCATTGCTTCTTTTGCAGAAAATCCTGCCTCTTTAAAAGCATTACCATACTCTTGCATTATTGGCATTAGTTCAGTAGTTGTATTGACGCCTCTTGCTAAAGCCTGCTCTGTCAACTGCAACGCTTCTGCTTGGCTAACTCCCATTTGTTTTGAGAAGTTGTTAACTGATTTCAATATCTCTTCAGTATCAACTCCATACCTTTCAGCCAATGCTCCATATTTCGCGGTTTGCTCTACTAAATCTTGACCAGAAGCCCCTGTAAATGCAGCAACTTTTGTTGCAGCTTCTTGGTATTCATTAATTTTAGAAATCAATACCCCAATACCAGCTATTGCTGCCGTTGCTATTGCTCCGTAAGGTCCTAAATTTGTAGCCAAACCGCCAAGCGAATCCATAACACCACCAACGCCACCCTGAACCATGTCAAGAGCTGATGAGATACCTCCACCGAATGAATCGCCTATGCCAGAACCAATGCCTTTGCTTTTTTCGTTTGCTTCTCCCAAACTATCAGCCAAGCCGTCCGCACCTTTTTTAGCTTTTTTAAGTTCGGTATCTATCCCGCCAACCGACGAATCGATTTTTTTACCTTCTTTAGCGGCATCACCTAAAGCATCGCCTAATTTTTCAGCTTCTTTTTGTCCTTTTTTAAATGCTTTCCCGGACATGAAGTCATCCATTTCGCGAGTTGTTTCAATGTTGATTTGGCTATCAACATTTTGCAGTTTACGCTCTACTTCTTGAGCGATTCTTTGAATATCCGCGTCGTTTGCGGTTATATTCACTTTTACATCTAATTGGGTAGTTTTTGCCATTTTCTTTTCCTACTAAAAAGGGAGCATTTAGCCCCCTTATTTATGTCAGTATTATTGCTTATCGTCGTTTTTTTTCTATTGGTTCAAAGTTTATAGCGGCTTGAGTTAGATAGTAACGCCATACGTCGCTCATCGCCCATTCATTGTATAATTTGTTGCATTCTTCGATATTGTTGGCAATTTGATTGCAAAATATATAATTGTCATCTTCATTGCCCAATAATTGCTTTGCGGTTAGGTATTCAATCTTTGCTTTGTGATACTTCTCTTGGAGCAAAGGTTCCATACGTTTAGAGTTTATTTCAAGATAATTTACGATTTTCCATTTTTGATAATTTTCAATTATTAAATCATCAATCGCCAATTGATCTACGAAAAAATTGCAACCCTTCTTTTAAAAGGTTCACATCCTGCTCTAACCAAAAATCATTGCTTTGCCAATCGAAAATTGGTATTGTTGAATTTTGGAAAATCGCTTTATAAATTTCGCAAGAAACCTCAAGTTGAATTTGCTCCTGTTCATCTAATGCCAATGTCAAAAGGTTTTGCACTTTCTCTTCATAAGCTATCAAATTGCGGTACTCATCCATGTTGGTCGCTCTTAATTTAAGCGAAAACTGTTGTGCAGCTTCAGTTCTGACATTCCCAATAATGATTTTGTTGAATGAATTTTCAGGGAAACGCTCTGAATATCTTTCAACTGCCTCTGCTATGTATTTTGCTTTTTCTTGAGCTATTGGGCTGTCATACATTAAATCAAACTCTTGAGATTCAAGGCTTTTTTTAAGAGATTCCATTTTGTTTGCTAAAAGCTTTTGTTGCTTTTTAAAAGCATCACGTGCGGCACCTGTCGGTGCCTTCACGGTTGCCAAATGTTCTATCCCGTTGTATTTCAGTTTAATTTCCATTATGCAGCCTTCGCTATCCATTCAATGTTGAATGCTTCACCAGCTTCAATTTTCATCGATGCAGGCACTGTGATTAATGCAGAAGACAAGACAGAAGAGATTTCCAAATCAAACTCCGCTTTGATACCCGCGGCAGTAATTTTAGGAGCATTTGTAGCTGTTGCTGATTGGATGTCCGAATAGGAAGTTAAAGGGATAGTTACTAAACCCGCTTTTACTTTTAGTTTACCAGTTGTATCTAACTCATCACCTTCTTGACCATATACAACGACCAAGACCAACTCGGTTGATGTACCTGATTCACCATAAGCTTTCACGCCATTTTCGTAAACTCTCTCCGCAACATTGCCTCCGCCTGATGCACCACAAACGGCTTTTAAGAAAGCTAAATAAGCAGCACTATCGACATCTTGGTCCCAACTTATTTGTGGGAGACCAGAAGCATCAACCTGGAAGTCGGTTTGTACCGTTTTGTCCAACAACAGCGAATATTCACTGTATAAGTCGGCAATTGTAGTGCCGTTGATTTGCCTTAACTCGTAAGCTGTTAATGCCTCATTTTTCTTCACTCTATAGAAGTAAGCTTTGTTTTGTCCACCGAATGACATTTTGTTACCTTTTCAATTAGTTAAACATTTAAATTTAAAATCCACTTTGTAATGTCGCTTTTAACCATGCTCCGCCTAAAATAATTTGCCCTATTCCGTTGTCTCTTTCTTTTGCTATCTGCAAATAATAATTCTGATCGCTATTGCTTTCTACTATAAATTGATAATTCAGAACGTAGTAAAATGGGGTTTGGTACGCAGTATCATTTAGGAATGACAAAGCGTCATATAAATTATATACGATAGGATTGACACTATTTAAGTGCGTTTCTCGGTTTGTTGAAGAGCGTTGCCCATAAGCTGTCGATATTGGCAATAAATCGTTTTCATTAATAGTTGTGCCACTTGCCATAATTATATACTTCCACAAGTGATTACAATGCGATAAATAATCGTCATCAGAATTGAAGCCAAATTTAAAACCATCTCTTGCTGTAAGAGCATTGCTACATTTAATTATGAAATAACCTTCAACATGATAAACGTTGCCTTGTTTTAGCTCTACGAATAGCTCTGGTACATTTGCCAAAGTAGTGCTGTCGAAAGTAAAATCATCAAAAGTTGTTGCTAAATTTTTAGGCTCTTTTTGGATGATACCATCATTTGAAATGAGGTTGTTTAATCTTCCAGAATAGGCAGGATTTATATAAGTATTAAATATTTTATGGCTATCATCGATTATAACAGAGATATCACCTTCTATATTTCTAAATATAAAATTTCTTGCAACAGCAACGCTGTTTGATTTTTCTCCAATTTCTAAATGGACATTATTGCCATTTAATACAATTGGATAACTTAATATTTCATCTGAAGTAGTAGCTTCAATGTTTACTGCCGATTCATCGCCACTTGCTGTAACGTATAAACGGCTTGGAATGTCAGTTACTCCATTGTGCAGCTGTATCTCTGGGGTCGCTTCAACATCTGTCCCTGCTTTTGAATTTAAACTTATAATTTCAGATTCTGTATCGATTTTGATTAAATCATTTACAATTGGCTCATCCAAAAGATTGTACGTGAGGGTTTGGCTAAATGTACCGTCTGGCAAACCGCCACCATCTAAATCAAACTGATCAACCTTATCTAAACATTTTTGGACAGTATTGTCTGTAGTCTCAAAATTCTTAGAAAAAGCTGAAGCTTCAACGTTGACCATTGACGCGAATAGTTTTTTTAACTTTAATATACCATTTTCTATAATTCTAAAGAGTGTCATAATTTTTCCATAAAGCCTCCCCGGAAGGAGGCTATTAATAATCGAGTCTTATGAAATTACTTTCCAATATTTTACTAATAAAACTTTGCGGACATCGCCTGTTCCGCCAGCTTCAAGTAAAATTGCGTTTACTAAACCAGTTGCCGCAATTGCGACACCTGTGCCGTCAGATTTTGAAGTCAATTCTGCTCCAACTGTTAAAGAGTTTGCTCCTAATTTTAAGTAGGAAATGCCTGCAGTTTTGATGTAGCCATTTTCGGTGTCGTCAATGGCACCGAACTGCGAAATACCGATACATGCTTCAGCTGCACCGGCTGGCTCCATATCTAAGCCGACAAATAAATTTGCTGCAATGTCCGCACCAGCTGTAATTTCAGCGATATTTTCAGCAGGGACAACCTTTCGGTCATGGCTGACTATATCGAGAACTTCAAACTGATTTGGAGTTGTAGCATTGGTTGGTTGGGTTGATGTTGCCATTAGTTACCTCCTTACTTAATTTCTGGATATTTAATAGCATCATTCACAGTTGGGAATTTTTTGTCTTTCAAAATTTCTACAGCAGAGCGTAAAAATTCGCAAACAGTGTCATCCCATTCGGTGGCAGTTTTTTCAGCTTTCTCTTCTACCCATGTAATGATTACATCTAAGATTGTATAGATTGGGATGATTCCCAATATTTTGATTAAGATTGATTTTACCCATGTTGGCATATCGTTGTTCTCCTCTATAATTTCAATTATCTCTTGCGTTGGAACCGCAACGCTCGGTTTTAAAAATTCAATTATTTTAGTCCACATATTGGAAGCCTCCAAAACCTTTAATTATCAAACTGCCATATCGTTCGTTAATGCTTCTTATTCTGATGTAATTTCCGCTTCCTTCCCGCTGACTGCCGATTTTTCCATTTCCTGTATTGCAGCCCATCGTTTGATACTTTCCTGTTGCCATAATTGCTATTATTCTTTCTGTATGACCTTTGACTGTATTCGGTATGTAAAAAAAAAGCAAGTCGTTTTTTTGTCCTACTGGTGGAGTTTTTTTGCCGGACTTTTTAAACCTTCTAAAACACTCTTGGCTTCCGGCTGTTTTCAACACCTCTAAATTTTGCCAGCTTTTACCATTGGCTACCCAAAAAAAGTAGCTTTGTGCCATCTGGCAGTAAGGGTAGTTCTCTTTTTTATCGCTATAACCCAAGCCTATTGCTTTGTGATATTCGCGGATATGCTCGCCATCGTTACGACTTTTCGCTTCTTTCAGCCCAACATGCTTCATCATCACATTAGCCGATGAATCGACTAATCGCTTAGGCATTGGCAATTCGTAACGCTCAACAGCTGGAAGAGATCCCAAACTGCAAAATGCTAAAACTAATATTATTATCAGCTTTTTAAACATAGCCGTTCGCCATCAAATATGCACAAAGTTGAATTATTGAAGTTAAAATCGCGGAACCTAAAGCAATGTTGCCAATATTAGCAGAATATCTACTGTCAATAGTGAAGCTGACAGAGCTGATACCCCACAAAGCTAAATTTGTGAGCAAACCCCACATTGCAAAGCTTTCAAATGTTATAGCGTAAAGCACTAAACTTTGAGGGACTAAAGTTGTAGCGATGTGAGAAGCTATCATCATCATCACAAACACTAAATTTTTTATCCAGAATTTTTCGTTTAAGGCATTCATTTTTACCTATTTTCTATTAGTTTAACAATTAAGTCGAATTTTTTATCCACTTCAGTAAATTTGTCATCAATCTTTTTGTCGATGTTGCACAACTGCTCATTTATAACGTCAAATTTGCGGTCGCCTTGGTTCAATCTTTCATCTATTTTAACATGTTTTTCTTTATGCTCTTTGACTTCAGCCATACATTGATCTTCCTTGCGATTTTTACTATAAACAATTAAATAGCGGACAGTTCCATAGCCACCAATTATGGCAAAGACCTTTACAAATATTTCAAATATGTAGTTTGCTAAATCCATTCTGGCAAAGTGCTTTTATAGTTTGCAATAATGTAATTTACATCTTCTACATTTAGTGCGTTGCTAATGCCAGACATAGCAGAATGGCAGACTGTTGAGCAATCTTCAACAAAAGCTCTTACTTTTGCAACATATTCATCTGTATATTTTGTTAAATTTCTACGACCTAAACCAATCGAACGTTGAGTAGGTTCATCAACATGATCTAAAATATACTCTTCTGTCATATCCACTATTTGCAAAATAGCCGTTTGCTTTGCACGAACTATAACAGCTTCTGGCAAGTTTGACAAATGCTCAACATACAGTTCAGAACTGTATTGTTCAGCCAATTCAACCGCATCTAAAGCCCACATATCAAACCTATGTGATGTTGCTGGATTTGATAACCGGAAAATCCATTTGCCGTTTTCTTCGCCATACTTATCAATCCTTTCAATTGTTATGTTTGATTGCTCTGGCAAAGAATCAATCAAATAATAATAAACATTGCTTTTTCTACTTTTTAAAGTAACTTTGAACATTATCTTACTTCCTATAATTTTGAGATACTTAAATATGAATCTTTTAACAACATCGCTATATTGCCTGCATTGCTTATTTTTGTCTTAACAGTAAATGTGCCTGACTGTGATGTGTTGAGAATTATATCAGCAAAAGAATACACCCTTACAACGCCTTCGCCAACCCCTGTATAATTCCTATTAACAAATGCACTAACGCGGGTCCAATGGGTTAGAACATTAGAATTAGCGAACAGATAAGCATAGCCACTCGCGCTATTATGATCAAACGATTCCCCTACGCAATTGCCAGTACAACCAGATGGGAAGTCTAAATAAAAATAGACAGGTTGGATGTCGCGGAAGGAAAAAGATAGAAATATTTTATATGATGCGTTAGCTTCTAAACTAAAAGTAAAATCTGGTATAGAATTTTCTGTTGTTGAATTAACAGTCAAATTGCTTGATAATTTTAGAACTTGAGAGCCACCACTTATTTCAATATCCCCAGACCCTAATAAGCTTACATTGTTTAAAGTTTTTATCCCCACGCCAGAAACCAATGCATCTTGTTTGCCTGCAAGCGTTGTTGCCAAATTTGCAACATCTGAAATCGCAATTGGGCTTTCCAGCTTTTCGCCTAATGCAGCATCCAAATCAGTTTGATTTGCCAAAGTGCCATCAATGGCACCCCAAATTGCACTACCAGGATTTTCTCCGAAGCCTTTTTCATTCCAATATAATAATTTCGTTGACATTAGTAGCTATTCCTATTGCAAGTGATAGTGATATAACCTTCATCTGTCGTTGAGTTCGCAATATACTTAACAGCCAATTTAGGAGGAGTAACATCAACCATAAGGCTAATCTTTCGCAAAACACCTATCAACTGTTCGCCAATTTTAACTTCGTTGCCACCATTCAAATCAGCTGCGTAATATTCAATTACACCAGGTAATTCTTGACCTTCATCATCAGCAACAGCAATCACGGCAAGAACGCAACCTTGGAGAGCAGGCGACCAATCAGCAACTGCCAAAGAGCTATCTTCAGTTAAATCGTGATCAGTTAATAAATTTTGATAAGTAAACATTTTAATCTCCTATTAATAAAAATGGGGGCGGGGCAGCCCCCATAAGACAATCACTTAACGCACACTATATTTTTAAATTTCTAATTCTACGGACAGCATATTTATCTTCGATTTTCCATGCACCGCGAATTTCGCCTTTATAAATAGAACCTTCTTGAGGTTCAGCATCTGGCTCTTTCCACTCAAGACCGGAATTACTTACAAAGCTGAAATTCATTTCACCAGGAGCAGCAGCATAAATTGAAGTAGTAACAGCGGCGGCAGCATTGTCCGCTTCGGTTTTGGTTATTGTTTCATCTTTCATCACATAGATTGGGATGCCATTGTAGTTCACAATAGGTTGATTAAACATGTCGAGAGTAGTAGTAATGTTGCGTTGGTTGTGAGCGATAGTAAGCAAACGAGAACGCATTGATTGATTCATGATTAAAGCTGTTGGGTTGTTTACTTCAGCCAACCAACTATCGATTTTTTCAAGGAAGTAAGCCCAATTAGATGAGTTTGTTAAATCTAAACTATTTGGGGATCCTGAAATACCATAAGCGGCATCAATTACACCGGTTAAATTATAACCTGGCATATTGGTTGTGCCGTTTAAAATGTTTGCTAAACCTTTGAAAGCCGAATCAACGCCACTACCTTGGAAGGTGTTGATGTCATAAGCCGCTGCAAAAGTTTTGATCATCCTTTGTAAGTCTTTTTTCCAATACTCGGCAGTTTTGCCCAACTTCATGTCTGCAATATCCGAAGCATCAATTACGAATTTAAAGCCATTATACTTTTGGCTGTTTGATTGACGACTGCCCATCTGTTTAAATTCGGCATCGTAAGCTTCTCCCTTAGCTCTTGACTGCAATGTCAAAGCATCGTCTGGAGTGTAGTAATCGAAAGCATCTGTATCAAGCTCAAAAGCATTAGCATTTTCGAGCATTGCCAATAAAGGCGAATTTTGGAGAATCAACGCAAGGGCTTCATTGCCCATGCCGGAAGGTGATTCTATGTTAGAGATTTGAGCTAATCTACTCATGTTTATTTCCTTTTTGAATACTTAATAATTAAATTTCTTGCTGGTTTACGTATTTTAAAAAATTTGGGTTGACCATCCCCAAAGTAGGTTTAGCAGTCTTGCCGTCGGCAGATGTTTGAGGCGACTGTTGCCCTGCTTTTTGGTTAGAAACAACAGGCTTCCTTGCTTCAATTTCTGTTTTCCACGAATCGTAATCTTTTTCTAAAAGCAATTGGTATTTGCTTTTTTTGTCAGCTTCTTCAAAATAACCGCCCTCTTCGGTAGCCAACTTTCCATCAGCAACTGCTTTTTCAAGGAAGACTTTGATTTTGGCTTTGTTTTCTGCGTCAACTCTTTTTTTCATTTCCTCTTCGTAAGACTTGGTTTTGTTTGCCTGTTCGCCGATGATGTCTTTCAAAGTTTTAATTTCACCACCGAATGTTTCGGCGATTTTTTTCAATTCGCTCTGCATTTCTTCAAATGTGTAACTTGATTTTGGGGGTTCCTGCTTCGGTGGGCGATTAAATAATGATTTAAACTTTTCCATAAAGTCTGGTGGTGTGTCTTGAGGCGAAACAATAGATTCAATTTCCTCCGACGTAAGTTTATCAACGCCACCCTTTGTGGCGGCAAGTTTGATAATTGCTTCTAATATTTTTGCAAAATCCATAGATGAATCCGTTAAATTAAACATAGCGACATATTCGCCACAATCACAGTTCAAAATTAATGCTATACTATTTTAATTTATAGTCATATACGACTATTTATAATTTTTTTTTGACTTTAATTTTGAATTAGACTTTTTGAACTGTTAAAGTGGTTAAATTATGCCGTTTATTAGCAAAGTTGAATTTGAAAAATTAGCCGGAGCATCCGGTACTCGAAAATTAATTGCCAAATTAACCGATGAAGATTTCGATGGCTTTGAAGCTCAAGCAGCTTCAATAATAACGTCGATAACGTCGCTTGATGTGCCGGCAGATAATGCAGACGCCCCCAATTGGGTTAAACTGCCTGCAATGTGGCTAATTCAATACATTTACGCTCAAGGTGCCGACAGCAAAGAAAACACCGAAACCTATAACAACATTTACGACAAAGCAATTAACATTTTAACAAATCATAGCGACGGGGGAGATTCTCCTGCACGGTCAATGACTGGTAGCATGGAGGGCTGTTATGAATTTTAGCGATACGGAAGCTGCATTAGTAAAAAAGCTAACTGACTACGCAACAGGGTTGCAAGTGCCAACGGACAACATAGTAGTTGGCAAAATTGGCGAAATACCAGCGATGGCTTCTCCTTTTATAGCGATTTACACAGCTCCTTATGCTGGGAAGAAGTATGAATCTGGCATGGTTGAAGGGGCGATGGATACAACAATTCTTTGCAGTGCCTCTGCTGAGGTTTCTGATGTCCAAGCTCACAAATCATCCGCAATTTTGCTAACATCACGGATCTTAAATTTATTAACGGCATTTCGAGGGTTTGAATTGAAAAGCATTGATATATTTAGCATATCAATGGAAGATTGCAAAATAGCATTAGAAGGTTTGTTTTGGGGCGTCGATTATTACGAAGATTTATATACGGAAGAAGATTAATGAGAAGAGCAAGAAAAGCATTAAAACTGCCATTGGATACGCAGATTAGAATAGCTCGTGATTTTTTACAAAAAAAGAAATCGACACCAAACTATTCCATGAAAGACCATGCAATTAAACACAATTGCAGTTACGAGCAGGTTCGCTCTTATGTCGAAAAACTAAAATTAGGTCGTTATGCTTTTACAGACTCCTCGGTTTCGCAAGCAAGAATGGCAGAAATTTACAACGAGCTGCATATTAAAATTGATGAAAGCGATGTTGATGTTTTGATGCAACAAATTTTAGTAATCGAAGAGCAATTAAAAAGAACCGATTCTTTCAAGCCAGAAGAGCGGACAAAAATAGCTATGGAATTGGCAAAGCTTAAAAAGTTACGCGAAGACGTATTGAAAGCACAAAATGAAAATGAAAAATATACACTAAAAAAAGAATTCCTTTACAGATTTGCAAAGCGATTGAAATCGACAATAACCGAAAGCGATGCAATTAAAATAGCTCGTGAGGTTGCCGATGGACTTTAAAAGTGTATTCCGGCAAGAGCTTGACAAAGAGATAGCTTTATGGCTTAGAGATTATCAACTTCGCTCGTCTATTGAAGCCAGCACTGGATTTGATGAAAGCGAACTTACGGAAGACAAAAGGCAAAAACGGTTACAATTGGCACAAAAAGACTTCTGGGCATTTGACCGGATCTATTTCCCATCAAAAATATATAGGCAAGGGTTTTCCAAGCCAGCAACATTTCATCATAGAATTGTCGAAATCATGAATCTTTCTGGCATTCATTTTATAGCCGGTCCAAGAGCTTTCGCAAAATCAGTAACAGGTCGTAAATTCCAACTATGGGAACTATTGACAAGGAAAAAGCGATTTACAGGAGCTATTTCAGAAGATTTGCCACCTGCACAGGCATACATTGCTTTTATGCTCACATTCCTTTCGCAAGGTCGCATTATGCAGGATTTTCGACCAGATATACAAATTGCTTCAAAAGACGTTTTGCAATTTTCTTGCACTCTTTTCCCTTCCGGTACTGCCGTTTATAAAGCCTTCTCAATCGATCGTTCAGTACGCGGTCAATTGGAAGGTTTGGATAGACCAGAAAGTTTAGTCGCCGATGATATTGAAACATTAGACAGCTCTTTTACAAATGAAGCTGTAAGCAAAAGATTAGCTAAATTGCAAGAAGCTTATGAATCTTTGGATGTAAGTTCAGCGAATTTGACAGTTTTTGCGAACAATTTTGATAGAAGGTGCCTAACCAATCGACTAATTGAAGAGCAAGAAAAATTCAGCGATGAGGAATTGCAAGAAACAAGGCTAAAAGTTCACGTATTTAGAGCATGGGAAAAGGGACGTTCACTATGGCGTTCACGTTTCCCTGCAAATTCCGAAGCTGATTTACGCAGAATGTTAGGCGTTACTTCCGAATCATCATGGCAAGGCAACTATCAACAAAATCCAATGCCAGCTGATGGCGAAATTTTCAAACGAGAATATTACCAAGAGTGGAGTGAATTGCCAAAAGATTGCAGAGGTGTCATCTATACCGACCAAAACTTGGCAAAAAAAGGAAAAGGTGACACAACTGCAATCACTGCATGCTTGTTTTCCCCAAAAACAGGCAAATTCTATATCAATAGTGCTGTATGTCGCTCTTTCAGTAGTTCGTTAGAATTGTTCAACAACATCCTTTCGATGATGACGAGAGAAATTGTACAGGTTTGCTTTGACGGTAACGTGTCGCAAGAAAGCTACTGGAGAGATTTATTAGATGCCCATGGGGATAACAACGAGGACATCCGACTTCTAGACAATTATTCCGTCTTCAAAAGATATAAAACTGACGAGCTTTCAGCCAACTGCCAATTGCTTTATGAACAAAGCAAAATTCTATTCCCACCAGGGTTCGCAAATTCAAAAGATGGCAAACAATACCTCTCACAGCTTTTTTCTTTCAGAGGGAAAAAGGCAGGGAAAACCGATGACGCACCAGATTCGCTGATTTGCTCTATTCAAGCAATTTTTGATAGAGGTTTTGGTCGTCGCTCTGGAACTAATGATTATAAAGTTTTCACTTTTAAGGATAAGATATGAGTTTTGAATATAAAAACACTTGCCCATTGATTAATGATGCAGCAAAAAGCATAAAAGAAGGGTTATACGACAAGCTTTCAGAAAGTTTCAGCTCTAAAACTGCTACTGCAATGTCCATTGACATTTATGATTGGATCGAAGAGTACATTGAAGATGTTAGAGAAACTAACAGCAAAATGAGAGAAGAAGCCGACAATCAAGTTTGCAATTTGGAAGATGAAAATGAGAGATTGCAAGCTATAATCAAAGAATTAGAGCAACAAATTATAGATTTATCTTAGGGTTTTAAAATGGCATTTATTTGGAATATTTTGAGGATGGCTTGTAATGAGTTCAAAAGATTCTTCCGATTTTGAAATTGGTCAGTCAGTTTTTCTGAAAACCGACATCGCCCAATATGAACGGATAGTAACAGGCATATATATACGCCCTGAAGGGATTACGTACACGTTAGTGAATGAAACTACAGAATCTTATCATTACAGCTTTGAAATTTCGAGCAAAATAAACTTAGGCAAAAAACTTGGCTTCAATAATCAATAGGTGTTAAAATGGCATACATTTGGAATATATTTAAAACGCGGAACTATCCAACATTCCCAGAACTTTTCGCTGCACAGGTGAAAGCTGATAATGAAAAGGCAGAAAACCGCGATGTCCGGCAATTAATGTCCGCATTAATGCAACTGGAAGTTGTCAACGAGCGTGTAAGTGGCAATATAACAACTCGCAAAACAGCAGTCAAATCATTTGATTGGAAGATTACAGCCGATGACAAAAGCAACACACAACATGCCGAACAGTGCAGAATAGCTGAACGGCGTTTAGAGCGTGCAATCAACTCTATCTTTGACTTTAGAATCCAAGCAGCGATGTATGGGGTTTTTGCTCTCCAATGGGATTGGTCGAACCTATATTCTGACGGCAAAAAGATGCCTTCTTTGTTTAAAAGATTTGATCCAACTGAAATAGAGAAGTATAGCGATTTTGAGGTTGCTTTTTTAGATGCAAGTTCAAGCACTTTGAAAAGAGATTTTGTTTTATCTGTCAATGATTTGCAAAATAATTACATTTTAGAGATTAATTCCGATTTCAGAAGAGGCGGAGTTTTGCGACGCATAATTCAAACAGGCGGAATTTTACTTAATGACAACTTAAAAGAGTGGTCAAATTTCAATAAAAAGCTAAAAGGGATTGTGCAGGCGACTTATCAACGCGGAGCGACTGACGATGAAATTACATCGGCAGAATCAGCCGTTCAATCTGTTGTGAGCAATAACTACACTATGTCGTCTGATGCCATTAGCTTTATGTTTCACTCGATGACCGACGCAAAAGGAAGCACATCTTTTGAAACTCTTGTTGCTAAAATGGAAACTGCAATTTCGATTGCAATTTTAGGTCAAGCCAACACAACCGAACTACCAACATCTGGTGGAAGTCGTGCAGCTTTACAAGTTTTGGCGAAAATGTCATCTGACATATTTTTGAGTGATAAATATGCGACTGAATTATTAGTTAATCAGCTGATCGCACAAGATTACAGGGTTAATTTTGATTCTTCGGCTGTTTACGCACCATGGCATTTTGAAATTACAATCCCAGAAGATGTTGACATGACGGAAAGAGCTGATTTTATAGAGACTTTGAAAACCAATGCCATTCCAACTACTTCTGATGATGTTTACTCAATTTTGCGATTGAATAAGCCGGACAATACACCAGACATACTTTTTGAAAAGGCTGAAGAACCAGCAGGTCAACAATTCTTTTAGGAAGTAGGGGATGCTAAAATTAGAAGTTACATTAACGGAAGCTGATTTAAAAAAAGTAGCTTTAAAAGCAGTGGAATTGATTAAAAAAAGAACTGCATCCGGCAAAGACGCAAAAGGCAGTGCTTTTAAAAAATATTCCGAGCGGTGGTTCGCAAGACCTGCGGGTGGCATTACAAGAAGCAAAATGAAATTGCTATCGAACGAGGCTAAAAGAAGCAATGATAATGTAGTTTTTTTCAAAACAAAAGCTGGCAAATCTTGGCTGTTGATAAACGGATATAAAAAGTTCAAATCTATTGTTTATCCTGATGAATTTCAAGGTGGCACAGTGAACCTGAGAGCGACTGGCGATATGTTGGACGGCTTGGGGTACATCAATGCGGATTCAAAGGCTATGAAATTCACGTTGGGCTGGGTGGATACCGAGTTGGCTGAAAGGGCTTTCTTTAACGAAGAAAAAGGACGCTCTTTGTTGGGTTTGACTGACGATGAAATTTCAATTTTAAATGATTTCGCTGCCAATCTTGCAAACATAAGTTTTAAGCAATAAAAAAGCCCGCATTTGCGGGCTTTTTTTATCTTCTCATCAAAATATAGCTGCCGTAATCCTCGACCGACCAGCCGGCTTTATCGGCTTTTTTTTTGAACACTTCAGGATTGTCCATTTCTTTATATTCTACACGCATTTGCGTACAAATTGGTGAACATGCTTTCACCCACGAATTGAATGTATATTTTTTCATTTCTACTCCACTAATTGCTTATATATTTATCAGCATATTTTACCGCATTTGCAGTCAGAATAGGATACACACCTGCTTTAAACTGTTCAAGAGAGTTGTATTTATTAATTTCTATGCCTATAAACCTTTCCAAAGAACTACGCAACACCATGCAAGATTCATAAGTGCCGTTTTTATAATAAGCAACGACTGTAACCATTTTTAAGGATGGATAATAATAGAAATACCTTGCTGGATCAATTAAAAAGTGAGCTGCAAGAACAGTTTTGTTTGCGAAATAATCTGCATTCAAATCGTTTTCTTTTAATTGAATTGTCAAAGTTTCGTTTTCGCCGTCGTATATTACCGAATCGACGACTCCTTTTGTAAATTCGCTTTTTATATTTTCTATTAACTCTGATTCAAACTTTGCATTTTCAGCGGATCTCTTTGCATCTTCTGCGTCGAAATCCTCTTTATTTGTTATATAAACAATTGCAAACAATAACAACACTGCAATAGGGAACGATACGGCAATTAAGCCTGTTTTTACTGATTTTTTCATAGTGAACCTTTTAAAATAAGTGATCGAATAGTGATTCAATTGCAAATAATGTGGCAAATATTATGATGGCAAATGCCACTGATAGCCATCTTGTTTTTCGCTTTTCACGTGCCATATATTCATCCATATCGTCGTGATAGCGGCGTTTTTCTGGGCGGTTGCCCATATTGCGTAGGTCTGACCATTTCATTTCATAAACTCCTTAATTTCCACCTGCAAAATTATAAATTATTTTGATTTATGCAGACAGTATTAGTGCTTTTTTATTAGTAAAATGTCCAAGAATCTCTTCAATGATTTCATACTCATACCTATTTTTCAAAAATATGTAATCTTCTATAATCATAATAGAATTTAGGACTGTCGCGTGGTCATAACCGCCGACGCAATGACCGACTGTTTTCAGAGGCAGGTTATACACTCTTGCGAGTATATAAGAAGCGATTTGCCTTGCGGTGAGTATTTCATGCTTTTTTGACCGGCTTAAAATGCTCTCAATAGGGATGCCTGTTTTTTGGGCAACCACTTCCAGAACTTCATCGCGTAAAGCCTCATTTAGTATATTCCGATTATTCATTGTTTATCCTTTTAATCTGTAATTTTAATTTGCCTTTTTCGCTTCTTCCTGCTGACAATAGGCGAATATTGTGCAGCATTTCATAATTATCGGCGATGTCGTTTATTTCAAGCCATAAGGCATGAATTGCCTCTTGCTCTGTCATCTCCTTTTGCTTTGGGGGTTTGAGATCGCCAAATATGTTCTTTAAAAATTCTGGTGTTAAGGTACCTATTGAGTCGCTCATTATTTGCTCCTTATATTGCAATCTATTAGAATATACCCTTTAGCTTGACCTTCCAACTCCGCGAACCTGCAATGACCAGTGTTGCGGTCATTATAAGGGCAAAAAGCATTCTTGCACAACGACAAGTCTTTTAAAGCTGGATGCTCTATCATTGTAACCATGAACGTACCTACTTCACTTGCGAAGACTGTTGTGCCATCCATGTATTCCTTGCTAACCAATTCCATTATTTGCTCCTCCAATTAATTTGCTGTTTGCAATGAGGGCAGTCCGCTTTTTTA
>Ga0316608_1000373_pt1 | contig 22362 bp, 26 predicted proteins | sample MIS2016152B_MG_FD_207673 | JGI IMG/M metagenome (GOLD analysis project Ga0316608, IMG submission 207673) | Microbial mat bacterial communities from Middle Island sinkhole, Lake Huron, Michigan, United States - MIS.2016.152B | ecosystem: Environmental > Aquatic > Freshwater > Lake > Sediment...
ATGATGATAGGGGTCATCGTGGCTGTAGCACCGAAAATATTCTATTTAATATTTTGTCAACACCTACTGTCAGTGACAGTCGTTATCAACATATTTATAAATAGAATATTAAGAGAACGTCCAGTTTCACCCAGATTATGTTCCCTCGTAATTTCATTCCTTTTACCACAACTCATCAAGGTCCGGTTACCCGTGCTCGTCGATAAGATTGCGTTGAATTAGAATGAATTTACTTCGATGTTACTCCCATTGCACATAAGTATTAACCAGAGAACCATTAGAATATCACTTTACGCCTGGCGTAAGTTTAAGTATTTAGGACGATGTTACTCGCGTTCATACCTTGTGATTATCTGTTGGTCCTCCGATTGTTACTAACAACGGGGCGCCACGAAACTGACAAGTTACCTTGCCAGCCCCCACTCGAAACCCTTAACGGCTCATTGCGTCCGGTGGGTACCAGCAACTGCCTCGAGGAACATACAGCACTCTCGTACCAGCCCCTCTATTAACCAACAAAAAAACCGCTCTCGCTTGACCCAGTTTTTTAAAACTGGTGGTGAAAGTATTGGTCTGAATGAGACATTTGAAATATCAGGTTAATAGAATATTTTCGGTGACTACAGCCACGATGACCCCTATCATCACAGCCCTCCACTCGCCTTGCGCTTGCTGCCCTCCATCTCGCCTCTACGAGGCTCGATAGAGCCTCGTGAGTTTTATACCTCAATTAAATGAATGAGCCGTTAGTGGGGAGGTGGTCGAAACTGGTTACGCTACTCGAGACTGAGATAAAATTGACAGACGCAGAGGTCATCAACGCTCGGAACACAATAACCGCGACAACTCGACTGCTACTAAAACATGGAGCAACACGGGCTCAACTCGTCCGGTTGCGACTCCAAGAGGCAAGATATGAGGAGTTGCAACAGCATCTTGATGAGATGAGGCGACGTTATCGGGATTTAGTACCGGTTGGCGATATGCCAGGCGAAGCGTGGAAGAGAGCAGGGGTCATTAACCCAGTCATGTGAGCCTTTCTTTTTTCAATAATCAAAATGAATACTGATGAGAATCCAAAACCCGTCCTCACTCCTGGTCGTGAGACGATTTAAATTTTCGACCAAATGATGCAGAATGTCGCTAATGAACTCATACGACTGAGGAAAGAGAACGAAGAGTTGAAACTGTAGGTGAATGCTGTTCGTGACACATACAAGCAGATTATCGAGGATATAAAGGAGGCATATGAACACCCCATCCACCCAGATGAACCGACCGAGGTTCCACGAATGCAGTCTGCCGAAGACACACTAAGCTCGTTGATAGAGACTCGAATTTTGACCCAGTGTCATAACATGATTAAAAGCCATGAAGTGCATAACAGCCAGATGAGAGATTTCACTAAACAGAATTTCGAACTGCTCTCATCCAGAATGACGAGGCTGGAGCAACACCATCTGTTGGCTTAGAATGAACAGAAACGCGATAATGAAGATTTGCGCAACAATCGCGAATTTTTAAAGAAAACTCTGCGGCACATTTATGATAGGAGTTAGAAATATAATGAACCTCTACCTGAGAATATGACGGAATTAATGGTTTAATTCCACGTTGTTGAGAAATGAGACAGCACCCTCTATATCTCTTTTTTCCCGATATCAAACATGAACCACGAAGACAAGATGCGATAACTACGCCTTGAGAACGAAGACGACATAGCGCTGCTTGACCAATTCTATAAAATCAGAAAGCAGTTGACTGAGCGGGGTGAGGACACCAAGGAAATCAACGAACGTATAACACAATAAAAATTTATTATGGCTTCATTCCGCCAAAAATAAAAACAACTTATGTATGACAAATTTTTGTAAGAACTGCAGGACTACCAGAAGTCGAGAAATTTCAGACCCAATTCCGCGCGTAACTTCTTTTTACTTCTTAAGCTTGCCGAATACCAAGCTAAGTGAAGCTAAGTTATCGGAGATTATTTTTCCGCCCACCAAATAAAAATAATATAAGAGACAATTCATTTTTTCCAAGATTCAAATATGCCCAAGGAATAATGCGTCCTCTCATACAGAGGAAACGCTAACAACCAGCTCCTCCTAACCGATAGCTATGAAAGTTTCCTCCTTCAGCAGCTGGATAAAGACGAGGTGGATTGCCAGGCCCGCGCCACATTCATCGCGCCAAAGAACATCCTCAGCAACAACACTCTCGAAATCGCAATTGGTGAGAACCCGTTCGAGACCAAACAACTCGGATTGGCCGGCGATTTCTAAAACCCGGAGGGGTTCATAAACGAGATTACCAAGAAAATAAAAACATGGATTGATGTGGATTATGACGCAGACAGTCTCACCTATCGCAACAGATGCAAACTGGATTTCAAATAAGCCGTTCAAATCCGCTGTCATGATTACCAACTGTGTCGCGTCCTCGGTGCCTTCGTCGGCAAGACCTATGCGAGTGATGACACCAACTCAATAGAATTCGATTTGAAAATCTTTATTGGTCTAGCCAAGACACTCAACGTGGTATGTTTCAACATGCTCGAATACAGCTACTTCGACAAGAAACAGAAACGGTTCGTGCTCATAAAGCAGCCATACTCATACTCGTCTGGTTCTCTCGTGACAGCCGCCGCAGATATCACGTGCCAATTCAGTGTCGGAGACCTCACGAGGGGGATAACTGTGAGTTTCTGTGACGAGAATTATCAAGAGCTGGATTTGGAAGGGGAGTTCTATCTGATTGAGCTGGTAGTGACCAAATCTGCACGCAAGGTTGTCATGAGATAGTATGCCGAAGACGAGCGCCAGAGAGTCGCGCAGGCTGAAAAGGACAGTTTGGCACTGGCGGCTCAAAAGAAGGCGGATGACGCAGCAGCCAAGCAACAAGCCGCGCAGCAGCAACAGGAGTTGATGCGTTCGAGTATAACAACCATTGTTGGACAGTCGCGCAAAGAAATCGAGGACGCAGTGGTGTTATATCGACAGCAGATGATGCAACAAGACGATATGATAGCTGAGAGCCAGGCGACGATACCAGCCGAGATTAATGCGAATATATTGAATTAACGCGATGAGATTCAACAGCAGCTCCAAGAGAGTTACAATCAAATCTTGGGTTTGAAGGCTCAAAAGTTTCAGATGTCTCAGCAACTCGCTTCACAACAAGAACCCATTGACCCACAGTTATTCTAACAATTCAAGCAGCAGGTGGATTAGAACGAGATACAACAAACACAGCTCTTTCTCGGGTTGCAACAAGGCCAACAAACCAAAATAGGAATCAACCAAGCGATATTGCAAGAATACGAAGGATATACTCAGAACAAGTTGGCTCAGCAGCGATATTCACAAACCGTGTTGTAGCAATCTAGGTTCTTACCGCAAGAGATGTCAGAAAAACAGCCGCCAAGGATTCCTCTGACACTCTCGATGAACGAAGACGACGAGCAGCAACCGAGGCTCGAGCCGATTGGTATCCAACCCCAGGGTAGTATTGCCGGGATTCTCTCACCATAGAGGCTCCAGGCAGAGCCTGGAGGATAGCAGAATTATAAACGCATTCCCGTTCGTCCGAAGAAGCAGCAGGCATCATTCACAATGGACCCAACTCGTTTATAAGAACAGGTTGACGAACACCAGTTTGAAGAGTCATAAGGGAAACCTTTGAGCGAGACTGGCGAACAAGAATTCGAATAAATACAGGAGCAGGTAGCACCTCAGCCGATACAGCAACTGGATGCAACAACATCAGACCCAGTATATGGTGAGCAGGAGTATAAATATTTGCTCATGCAATCGTTAAAGAAAAACAGTAAGGAGAGGACAGCAATAGAACGCGAACTGTAACCATACGCCGGTACATACCAATTAATATCACCCAAACAAGCACCGGTCGATGCTATGCAAAAAATTTATGGGGAAAATCTCAAGGATGGGAATTTTGTAAAACAGCAGTTGGATTCAATCAATTAAAACACCGTTTTGGGTAAGTAGTTGAAGAAGTATTATAAAGACACCTTTAAGTGAGAGGGGGTGGGTACGGACGGACAGCCATTATTTTTTGAACCCGTTTTTGGAGGAGGGGGTGGATCCCCCAGGCTGACGGACAGCCACCCAAAAAATAAGTGGACGACTTCACGGGTGGCGAACGAGCTCAATCGCCGAGCATTTACAACCCAGTTTGTATAGCTGGACCATAACCGGGAATGGCTCCAGCGGCCTTTGTGAGAAGCGGTTTTGCAAAACCAAACACTTTCTTAATGCCTCCCCACACCTTCTAAAAGAAACGCTTGGTTTTGGGATGACGTTCACCCCACGACTTCTTGTGACCCTGGATTGGCGGGCCTGGTTCGGGTTTGTCGCTCATTCTCTCTGGTGTCATCTCAGATTTCTTATAGCTCTGGATTGATGTTTTCGCGTGGTCCTTTAGTTGTGTTAGAATACCTTAAAGAGCTGGTGGTGCCTTACCAATGAGCTTGCTGGCCAAATCATCGCCAGCCTTCAAAGCGACTTCTTTGAGCGAGGGAGCAACGGGCTGTTCTCCATCCGTTGTTGTATCTGCTGCTGTGTCTGCCATATTTGTTTGATATAAAAAATTAAGAACGCACGCGAGTTCCCTCATTGTGTCTTGGTGAAGACATCGGGCATTGCACCAGCCATATGCAGTTCTGTACCTGGTTGCCATGGATTGGGGTGCCTAGTGTATGCGCCAGCCATATGCAGGTTTGTGCCTGGTTGCCATGGATTCGGTTGCGTTTTGTACGTACCTGGTTACCTCTTTCTGTTTTTCAAAATCTGTTAAATAGATGGTTTGGCACCTGATGCGCCAGGAGCAGTTGACCCATACTGTTCTTGAGATGCAGTTGGTGCATCAGCCAGATTCGGCACGTGTCTCGTTAGCCCATTCATACGCGACTTCGCTTGGTCATACTTGGCTTAATCGAATTTAAGGCCATACGACTCAGTTACATCTCTCGGCATCGGTCCTATTCCACCCCACATAATTGGCGGACCCAGTCTTCGATGTGGTTGGTCAGCCGGTCTTTCAGCCATTTGTAAGGGCGGGCCGATACGCCGAATGCCTCCAGGTCCAGCGAGTATCGCCTTGGAGCCGAGCCCAGCACTTCCCATATCGGTGTTTATCTTCTCGCTCTCACGACGAAGGGGCTCAACCCAGCTCTTTGGGTCAGCCTCCTTGTTGCGCAACTGTTGTTGAATTGACATTGTTTGAATCTCTGAAAAAATACAAGTTGGCTGTCTGCCTTCTCAATCTCGCCTCTACGAGGCTCGACAGAGCCTCGTCGGGGTACCCACCTCCTCACTTCAAGAGAACTCTCATAACGAGGTTTGGTTTGTATTCAACAACAGAAATGATTCCTTCTGCGTTCTCTTAGAGCGTTGTTATTCTGAATGAGAGTTAACGCGTTGGGTTGGTTATGAATTTCCAAAGCCAAGTGTTTCGATTCAGTTTGTTGATGGTCAAGTCATTCGCTACAAGGGTGCCAATCTTCGAGTATTGATAAGAGACAGAGCCGAGGTTGCGTATGCCACCCAGTTCATCAATGAATATTTCAAAGAGATTCTATTGGCGAGCCATTTTCGATTGGTTGATGGTGTCATGTGTGATTTCATCCATACCGTGGTAGAAATAAAAATCATAATTGGTTTGGAGCAATCCATATAGAATGGAGGTATGTGAAGCTGATGCATTAAATTCGGCAATGTTATCGGTGCTCATAGTAAAGGTCACACTCCCAGTCGTTTCGTTGATTACGCACAGAAACTCTATTTGTTTCTTGGAATAGGTACCAATCCAGTTCATAACCACTTTAACAAAATTGTAATCCAAAAACTTGTCTCGATAAGTTGCGAACTCAGGTAGTTCATACAGGTTAACGTCTTTATCTTTACCATCCACATTGATGGTTATAACACCGTTTTGATGAGTGAAGATTGTGTTGAGGATGCGACCACTGCAATCAGTTAACGCCAACTGTTTAAATTCGTGGTTTAGATGCACTTAGCCAACAACATCGCTCAGCTCCAACCATGCTTGTCTCTTTGTGTGAGGCCCACGCTTTGAGCGCTGTGCATGAGCCTCAGTCTGAAAAGAATCGAACCATGACGCTTTCGTGAGTTTGATTTCCAAGAGCACATAGGTCAAGATGATAGGCGTGTTGTCTTGGTCCACCAGATTGAATCGAAGAGGTGATGAATTCTTGATTTGGATATCCACGGCAAGAGTGCTATCGCTATACTCATAGTTTTGAGAAGGCGTGAGAACAGCAACGGTGGAGCGGTCAAACATGGTGCGCTTCATTCCGTTCTCAAACCAAAAGGTTTCTTCGCAAGCGTTCAGGTCGAGTGATTACAGTTTGGCGTATCGAATTCTTGCCGTGTTGTAGGTGCTCAATAATATTTCTTATTTAGTTACCTTTGTGTCGTTGTATAACCCCAAATACTGTCTCAACGCACCTGTGCAGCTAATAGTTAGGGGCGTATCTACTTTCGAAGACATCGAGTAGCACTTGAATTTTCCTTAAAGAATTACCATCTCAAGGCCGCAGTAATCTGCGAAATTGTATGTGTTCGTTACGTCGCGGCAACCAAGGAACGCCAACGCATCTTGTTCTGAAACGAAGGTTGTATTCGGCAGTTTGAAATTGAGAGGCTCAGGATTGAACTCGCCAGACAGAGTTAGAACGCCATCACACTGAGACAGGTTCTTCAGTTTGCAACTCACGAGGGTGAGGAAGTCGCCGGGTTTGAAATAGGTCAGGTCGAAATCGAATTCAGATGGATAGGTGCCATCATCGTTCTGTTTCGTCATCAGATTGAAATTGCGCACACAGTGCTCATATGGGAGAGGCTCGCTCATTTAGATGGTTGAAAAAATAAATCCTTTCGAGTCGTCTTCGGTTTCAAATCACCTTTTTGGGTGCTGGTTTCTTGGAGATAGGTTTGGCTGGCTCAGCGATGGGTTGTGCCACTGGTTCTGCAACCGGCTCTTCATCATCGACAATAATGAATGTCTTGGCTACGGGCTGGATGTTAGATAGTTCTTCAATCTCGTGGGGTGAGCACTCAAATACCTCCTGCTTGTGATACAACTTCTTTTTATATTCCGACTCAGCTACTTCGATAACAATCTTGGAATATTTGCCATCGGTGAGGTTGTTGAATCCGAACACATATTCATCATCGTTGAGTGTCGCAGTGTGTATGACGCGCCTGCTCTTGTTGACGTATTTGATAAGCAATATACGAGTATTCATCTTATCAAAATCGTTCTTTCTCTTGGTATCGTTATCAACGAAGAGAACCATGTGAGTTGCTTCTGGTGTTCCCATCTCAATCATTTCATTAATCTTAACAAACTTCATTCCTTTCTGATATACAAAAAAATAATGGAGCATCATCCCCTACTAAAATTAGCAGTGGATAGAGTCGGGGTGAAATCCCCCTCACAAGAAGGCCACTTTTCGACTGAATGCGTCTTGGTTCTTATACATCATGTTACCGCCTTGCTTCATCGACACACCACCATTTGCCAACATATCAAATTCGATTTCTTCACCTTCGAACAGTTGCATGTACATCGCTTGAAGACCACCCCTCAACACGGCTGCTTCTTTGACGCTGTCGACTGTGGCACCTTTCAAACGTATGTGGTAATCATCGCAGGTTGTTCCGTCCTTGCGTTAGACTTCGAGCACGTCCAGATAGCACTTCTTCCCAAGGGTTATGAGCTCGCGACTCCACAACACCTTACCCAACGAGCTATCGAAATCGGAATGGAACTAGCCCATGGATTTGCCAATGAGTTGGCGATGATACTTGGCCAAGAACAGTTAGCCCAGCCTGTCTATGTCATCGTTGAGCATGTGCATGCTGTCGGTATCCTGGTAATACAATGGGATGTTGTTGTCCTCAGCGAGACACATCACCTCATTCATAATTCGCTTGGATGTGTCAAGGATGATAACACCAACTTGCGGGTTGGTTGTCTGGCTCGACACTTCTCGATTCTCAGTTATGAAATGATAGTTTTGACCGAAATTGGTTATCTCCTTGATTGTATTGAAGTTGTTCTTTACGAATTGGTTGAATTTAGTGCCCTTGTGCATCACGCGGTGTGTCTCTTGGTGGTCTCCTTCTATTGTCTTGCCATAGGAAGCGTTCATCATCAGTTTGTATATAATCTGGATTGGATTACCCTCGCGCTTGAAACGACATCTCTACTCGAACATGTAGCGGATTACTTCCTAAATCTTATAGTTGCGCTCAGTGAACATGACTCCTGATATGATTCGGTACGAGAAGCCTTGAAATTGGACAGCATCTTGAAGAGCGATATGAGACATGAACTGTGGCTCGGCTATCTCTTCGTTGGTGAAGTCACGAACACCGGTCTCGAGAATCTTGGAACGAAGCGGGAATCTGCGACAAATTTTCGCCTGGGATAAGACAACTTCGACGAACAGGGTTGGACCAGTTGGGTCTATCTCGTCGAGCCTTTGAAGGTTGGTTGGAATGTTATAAAATGCAATCTGTTCTGGGTTCATTTGGTGAGCCTTGCCAGCTGGGTAATACATACGACTTTGAGCCGAGGGATATAAACTAACGGCATCAAAATCGCTGATTTAACCGATAATGTGTTGTTTCTTGTTATCGGCTTGCATGCAACGACCGCCAACCACGCACTGGTTGAGAAACTTGCGAGTAAGCCCGGAGATAGCAGCAACACTGTCGAAACAACCCTGCTTCTTCTGATACGCAATACTGAGGGATGAAATCGAGAGATAGTTATTGATGTCGAGTTCAAAGCCTTCTAGAACCTGGGTTCGAAACTTCTCCATACAACGCATCAATATCTCAACGTCACGGGTACAATAATAGAGGCAATACTTGTACATGTCGAACTGGTCCGCACCTAAACGGGCACACGCCTTCTCGATTGAAGCGATAAAGTCAGTCAGGGTCGGGTTGCCGCGCTTGCAGTCCAAGAAGGCCTCAGAGATTGACCCAACACCCGCCAGGTAACGCTCGGCGTTGTAATAGTTGTAAGGGAATATTTCTTTTTCAAGGTTGGCTTCTCCAAACATGCCTGGCAACTGGCTCAGCGGTGTGGCAGGGAAGAACATGAGGGCGTCTCTGAATGTGACTTTTATAAAACAGTTGTTGGGTTCACTCCAAATGTTGATTGAGAACTGGATAACCTTGCCATTGGTCCTCAACACTTGCTCATTAATCTTGTTGTATCGATTGAAGATGAATTGGGCGTCATAATTGAGATTATAGAAGTAGCATAACACCTCGATTGGTCTGGCTTCTGGCACGTGCTCCTGGTCTGCATACCAACTCTCAAGCCAGTTGGTAAGTACGTAGATATTGCGGCCATCGGCACGGTATCCAGTACTTGACGCGAAGCACAACATGAAGTCTTCGTGTTCGATTGAGTTGCCAGCGCTGTCTCGCGTGAAGGCTTCAAAATCCGCATATAAGACCTGATTGAAGTGGTTCGATTTGGTTACATAGGCGGTATCGACACAGTCCTGTTCGCACTCTGATGGCGCGCTGATTGGCTTAGAACCAACCAGGTCGTAATTATACTGGTTCGCGCCAATCACTTCTTTGAACATACCACACTCGAACATGGTCGCAATTAATTCAAGGCTCGTTATTGTTGACTTGGGGTTGTTTCGAAATCGCGGTCCGTTTCTTTCTCTCACAATCTAGCTGAGTTGAGGACACGCTAGAAACCTGGCGTTGTCCTTGTGGGCGTCATACATTCTTATGTATAGCTTGGTGCATTCGAGTTCTTCGTATAAGAAATAGTGCTTCTGATATAGCGCCAACCGCAATGAGCCCTCAACCTTGGGACCGATGTAATGGAGATGGGCCAGGCTTGTTGTGTCATCCCTCTCATAGATGCGGATAGAACCTAGCCCCTTTATATCCTTGAGGCGAGCGAGTGACAGGAGAGACTTGGCTGCTCCGAGCTGCAGTTTGAGCGCATCCAGTTGCTGCTCTGTGTAACGACCAGATTAACGAAGCGCGTAGATAAAACAGTGTTCGTGGTTCAGGGCTATGTGCTCAGACTCAGTTGAGCCAATTTGGTATCGTGTGAGGTCGAATATATCAGAGGTATTGATGTAATTAAAGTACATGCCTTGACGCTTCTCGCGGGTAATCGGTTCGACTGCAACAGAGCTGCCTCCAAATTTCGCGATGATATCGGCTTCGAAGCGCTCCTGTTCTTGGTCAGCCAGGTCGTATGTTTTTTGAGTGGAAAACCTGAAACCAAGAAAGAATGCCTTTGCCATCGTATCTGAACCCTGTTCGGGTTCCAGATTCATCCGAATAATATTTTGAAAGAATGAATTGCATCTACGGATGAAATCGAACCCGATTGGGTATTGGAGTGCGGCCGCCTCTTCCTTCCCATCCTCGGTCGCGGTGAGGGTTTCCATAACAAGAAACTGTTGCTTGTGGAATGTGAGGAACTGTTTGAAGTAAGTTTTGACAAACCAAACATCTGCCACGGTAGACCAAACCAAGGTCTCAGCCTCATGCTCGCGAATGAACTCTAAAACATCTGCTTCGGAAGCCTTGCCATCCCTGAACGGTCTTAATTCGTCTGCTTCGTTGATTGCGTGAGACCATTCTTGTATCATCGCATTCGCGTTAGCAGCTGGTCGACGTTCGGCATGGTTTGTTTTACTATGGTTTTGATGCAGGTGCGCCAACCAAACACGCATGGCATCCTGATTGAATGCTACTTTGGGAGCCAGCTTTTATTCATCTGCGCGCTGCTGGATGTAGTCAGCGAGCTATTGTCTCGCCTGCTGATGCTGGGGCTTCTTGTTGAAATGAGATTGCCAACGACGGAGCACCTTCGTTGGGAGTTGATACAAATTTGGGATTTGGTCCATCGAGGTAATCTTCGAACCGGTTGCTGTGCGGAATTGCTTTGCCATTTCTTTGAATCAAAAAAATAAATATATATTCTCTTTTGTTCGGCTGCTGCATTAAATTAATATAATCATGGAATGACCGGCATAAGTTGATTGAAGTGACCGAGTCTGAGTTGTCTGAGCGAGACACCGCGTTTAACACCAGTGATGTCGACTGGCTAAACTTAACCACGGTTATCCGCCACCAATTTTCTAAATTGAAGGTTATTCATGAAGTACACCTCTCCTTAGTCAAACCAGTAGTCGCGGAACTCGCGCTTGTTATAATAAATCAAGCGTTCAGCTGCCGGTGACAAATCATCTCGATACACGAAGGCAATACCGTTATGAGAGGCTTTGTTGCGCTCATTGTCGCCACGGCTCACCCATCTGAGATTGGTGGCGTTGTTATTCGTATTATCGCGGTCGATGTGATCCACCTCGGGTAAATTTAGGGGATTAGGAATGAACGCTTAAGCGACCAGACGGTGTATGCCAGTTGTCCGCCCATCAATACCAGTTTGCGCATATCCGTCCTGATTCAAACTCGGAGTCCTCACAACCCCGTCTTTTTTCACGACTCCGTTGCTTGAGATTGTATATGCTGGGTGTCCTGCGATAGGAAGTTCAACAACAGCCATCTGTTTCTGGTCAACAAAAAAATAAGTGCTGTTTTGTCTGCTCATATACATTTAATATAGGTGATGATGTCTTTGAAGTTCATCACAATCTGCATTGAATAGGCGCTGCGATACTCTGCTTGGAATCTCTTTTCGGCGTCAGGTGCTCCTATCCTCATGGCTTCGACCAGCTGTTTATAGAAGGAGTTATGTGCATAGAACTGCCTCAAGTCAATCACATTCTCGAAAAACAGTTCTTTCTAATGCGTCCTCATTATTTTGTGTAATTGATTGTGTCTTGTCACCGCATCATTCTGGCTGACGGTTGACCTGATACAGAGGAGATTTGAAGCCAGGTTGTTGAGTTGATTGCCATCCACATGATGAACAATCTGACCGCGACTGTTCTTGGTAACACCAGTGAGGTGCACTTGCTTACCATCAGCTGTGACGAGGTGTTGGCTTGTCAAGTCATCAATTTCAGTGGCATCAGGACCAACATAGAACACCTTGAATTGGAACGCCTACAATTACTCAGCTGGAAGAGAAGGAACGATATCAGCACCCAGAACGAAATCGAATGACTTGGCTTCGGGGAATTACTGCGCGATTTGGAAGCTCCTCAGCAGAAGCAACGGTATTTGATTCGTGATTGTTAGAAACTCGAGGTGTGGCAACGTGGCCTTGTGTTCCAGAGAGATGAAACAGCAGCGTTCGAACAGTTCGATATAGTGAGCGCGGCAGTCATATGGCACGACCACTGGTGTTGTGTTCGGAGCTGGTGTTGGCTCGATGATGGATGGCGCGACAGCGGGGGTTTGAGTCTGCGCTGTTTGATAGTCGGCATATGCAGTGATAATTTTAGCCCATTTGGAGTTCGATTTGTATAAATTCGACAGGGTCTGGAGTTGCTGAATTGAAATATCCATGCATGGCAGTGACCCAGCCACGATGTCGCTGAGTTCCTTGATGAATGATTGGAATTTTTGAGAAGTCTGTTTGGTAGCCAGTTGGTTATATAGTGTCGCGAACGCCTTGTTTGTCATGCGATAGTGTATTACACCATCATTAGTGACGAACGCAGAGGACACCTGTTGAGCCAGAATCGGGAGCATCGCTTCGAGTTTGGATATCCACTGATTGAAAAGAGTTGTTTTGGTATTCGAGACCAGTTTGAGTTCGTTTACCAAAGAGGCGATTTGAGCGGCATCGAGGTCTGGGAATTGAAGGACACCAGTGGTGCCGTCCAGGTATTCGATAACCTGCCTCATAATGATGTTGCGTGCATTTAATGTGTGATTACGAATCTGTTTGACACAGGTTTCGAAATCGTCTTGTGTTGCGGGGCGTATCGTTGTCGAGTACATATTTTAGGGTAGCAAAAAAATAATATGGTGGCTGTCCGTCAGCCTGGGGTACCCACCCCCCTCCTCCAAAACTGGGTCTAAAAAAGATGGTTTGGCGACGGAGTGACTCAGTCTCACTTGACCTGCTCGGTATCTGACAGCAATCCGCTTGATGTGTTGATGTTGAGCCAGCAGTCGTATATCTGGTAACAAGCCACTCTTATAGGTCTGCTTATATACGTCTTTTGTGTCTGCACGCTGTTGGGATACGTCTTGACATCTGAGCCCTGCTTCCCGAACTGGTATAAACCTATATCGAAATCCACAATCAGGTTAGCGTTGAAGCTTCTATAACCGTCTTGGAAGACATCTTCCATCGTGTCCATTGAGAACGCCTCGAGTGATATCTGCATGAACGCATAAGACATCATCCATTCTTGTAACGAGCTGTATGCCCAACACAGTCCCTTAGAGTGCTACTGTAGATAGTTATTCGAACGTTGAATCTCGTTTTTAAACTGAACCAGGTTGGCGACGTTGTGAGAGAACACGTTATATGAAGATGTGCCGCGGGCCAATTGGAAGTTATAGAACCAATTAAATTCTGGGCTCTTGTCTGTCACACCGTTGTAATAATTCAATATTTGTTCAGCTGTCATGAGGGTGAAGCGTTGCTTCAAATAGGTACTATCCGCCAAGGATTCGTCATTGAGTTCGAAACCGAATATCGCATCAGCCACAGACTCGTGTTGTTAGTAAATCTGTGCCTGAGTGTGTCCCAACATATCGGCACTAGCCAACACGCATTACTAATACTACATGAAGTGTTGTTTTATAGAACCCTTGCTCTGAAGGTCTGCGCGCACGTTCTCAGATGACTTGCTGACAACAATCAGACTGATATCAGTGAGCCCTGTTTTGCCGACATCAAGCAGGTCCTCTGTCATGAACAGCTTGGCGAAGCTTTACTGCATCAGTTTGATATCAATTTTGAGTGTGTCTTGTCTCAAAATATTCTGGTAGAACAAGTTATCAACGTCAAAATATGTATGTAGGACGTTGAGTGGAATAGTGAACGTTCTCTGGAATTTGTACACAGTTGAACGCTTGGTTTCGGCTGCGACAATCGGTTCCCAACCATCGTTCTTAATTAGTGTTTCTGTCCCATCGTTCTTAGCCAGCTGCCAACCAGTCGCAATCGCGTTGGCTCCGTCGAGTGAGAGTGGTACTTTGTTTTTATAGAATTGATTTTCAACTGCGTCATAGTTGTATGGATAAGCATCAATCACGACCACATCACGGTCACCGCCATCGAAGAACGTGTCTGACTGGCTCTGATAGTCCTACGGGAACAGTGCCTGTTGCAACACTCTGTGACGATTCACCTTCTCATCCACATGAGAGGCATTGGAATAGTCGAGGGTTGTTGTATCGATGAAGCAAACCGAGTTTTTCGGAGCCAACGCAACTGCAACTTTTGGTGAGAACGCCAATTGCACAACGCCATTCTTTTTGCTTGCCTCTTTCGAATTGTATTTTTCGAACCACCATACTCCATTTTTCCAGGTGTAGCGACCGAAGTTGTGAGCGTCATTCACCTTCGTCTCTGCTATCGTATACTCGACTTTCAATCCCATTTGGACAGTGTACATCACGTAAGAATTGGTTGTCGAAATGACAGTATGTGGCTGCGTCATTATCATAAACTAAAGAACGTTACCACTGCCATAAGTCATTGGTTTAGCTGGGGTGAATTACTAACCACCAAGCAAACTGTATTTTGTGTTTTGAAGGGCTAAACCATCAGAGCTGGTGTCCGAGACATATATCTCATCTCCAAGCGCTGCGATTTTTCCCAAGCGGGCTGCATGAATCTTTGCACTCATTTCTCTGATTTAAAAAAACGGGTCAGCATCCATGCAGAAAATTCTGTATGGGTCGGGGGTATTAGTGCCCCTGACTTATCTGGCATCATGCTGGGTCGGTCGGAAAACTCCGATTGACCGAAGTCCGAACCACTCCACTTTTCGAACCACTCCACTTTTCGAACCACTCCAATTTTTCGGACTTATGTAAATGGACTGAATAAGCGAAAAATATAAATTTTTTACCACAATTTTTTCCACTCCAATCACTCGGACCATGATGCTCTTCGGACGTTGACCAAGTCGGCACCCGGATGGGTTCCGACTAAACCAAGGGTCCAAACAGGGTCAGTTCGACCTAAATTTAGGGAAACCTTCATTTTTCGGACCAAAATAATTTTTCGCTCCAAATGTTCGGACCTGGGGGAATTTTCCCCCTGGGTCATCTCCCCCTAGTTTTAGGGTTAGATGGGCGCCGACTCAGGAGGAAAATTCCTCCCGGCTCATTTTTGCCTCAAGTAAATGTAACCACAACTTAAAGACGACTCGATTGAGATGCTGAGTGGCACCAAAATCCCTATTATGAGCGGGGCTCTTATCGCACTGGTCGGCAACGCTGGATGCGGCAAATCGCACAACATGCTTCGTATTTGCAAGGAATACCAAGACCAATCGGCAAAGACCTTCTATGACCTCGACACTGAAGAACCACTGCTCAACGGACCTGTGACAGCCTCCATCTACTGCTCACCAACAGTAAACAGCGATATGACACTGAAGAAGGAAGCAAGCAAGTTACATCTCACGCTGGTTGAGGGCACTGAATCCAACATCCTTCAACTCGACAAGATAATCCGCCTGCAGGACAACACCGTGAGGCTCGCCATTGAGTCATATCAGAATATTAGAGCCTTCATGCGACACGCGAACATGCAACGACTCATGCACCAAGTTGTGTTGGAGCACGCTGAGCTGGACCCAAATGACCAGATAATTACTCTGTTACGCAAGCAGATAACCTTCGTTGAGAGTACCAAGAAGCAATACCCCGAGCTGAAGATTAAGGAGCCTGATGCGGCTGTGTTGAAATACACCAAGATGTTATACGAAGCCTTGAACATAGACGCGTTTGATGGCTGCTGGTTGCGCCGACCCAAATACATCCTCATGTTTGACGATATCAGTGGCACAACTCTGCTTCAACACACAACCAACGACTTTTATCGCATGATGACCCAGCGCCGTCATATCAACATCTTCTGTTTCATGGTGGCGGTTCATGGCTCAACAGTTATGTACTCGTGTTTTAGACAAGCCTTGACTGGCATCCTTCTGTTTGCTGGGATGAAAGAACAACAGGTGAGAAGCTGCTTTGATGAGATAGGATAGATTTAGAGCCGCAATTTTCAAGAGGACCAGTTCATCGAAATGTATCATGACGCCATTGGATACAATGAAGATAATTTCGAGAAGCGTGCCAAGTACACTCACAACTTTCTTTATATCATCAAGCAGCCTAGCCCATAGATTTGGTTCAATTTTGATAAACGCCTGAAGTGAACCCGCGAACTAGTCCGCGGGTTCGATTACTAGCGGAATAACGCGGGTACCGCGCTCTTTGTCGCGGAACTTGCTTTTTTAGAGTACTGGCGTTAAAACGCCGGAATCTCACCTATTCGGGCTGTACTTGTTTTTTAGACCTGAGGACATTCCCTCGTGTCTCGTAAAGTATTCGCGAGCCTGGCGATACCTCCGCAGCTGGCAGAGAGGTCAGAGGACATTCCCTCGCTCACCCATCTTCCGTATTTTTTCCGTCATCAAAACATGCATGCAAGATAACCGCTTTAAAACATTCGTCCTGTCACTGACTCAGAGACAGGCGGCATCCCAATCTTTGGGGGTAACAACGAGAACTCAATCCCTCTCCCAAATAATCTGCGTATGAGCATCAAGGACCAAACTGCTCTCCGTCAATTCGAGGTTGATATTACAGAGGTCGTCAACAAGACCTTTATGAGAACCCAGAACCTCTTCGACAACGTTGACCAATACATTCTTTGGGTTGCTGCTGTGGCTGAAAAGGATATCCGTGGCCGCAAGAAAGGCCAGCTGCGCTTCGAACTCGTTCAGCGCGAGGTATACGCCTGGATGGGTCAAATGGACGCCAATACCAAACTGCTCATCGACAAGATGATTGTGCTCATCGTGATTGCCCGCGAGAGGGAGTTCGGCACTGTTCTGAAATACCTGTTCCAAGAACACGGTGGCTGGTGCTGAGACCTTCGCTGCGCTCGGTCAACCACTTATTTTTTGAGACTGGTCTCCCTCTGTGTGTGAGGGTGGGTGGGGTCCCTCCTACCTCTCAGAACGCAGGTTTTTAAATAGATATAAACGAACACAGTCGAACAACAATTTCAGGCGCCACAGGCGCAATCAAACTTCGTCTCAAACGACTACGCGCGGCTATATGCATCATACCCAACGCGGTAAAAGCGTGAAGAAGCACCCACAGGAACGGGTTGGCGCATCGTGGTTGAAACACTTCTTTTCGTGATGGTCGGTATCACGACCGGTATCACCATCTACAGGAGTCTAACGGATTGAGGTCAGCCGGCTTTCCGACCGGTCCCCGTGAGGTCTGGCGGACTTCCGCCACCCCTATTTTTTCAAATATCTAAATATGTACTATCGTCGTAAACGATTCATTTCATTCATCGCGGTTCTAATGGCAACCTGTTTAATAGGAGCTGTTGGGCTGTCCGTATACACCCACTTTGCGGGCACCTATCGCTATCCACCAGTTGGCTCTCTCGAAGAGATAAACCTGAGATTCGTGCAACTACAAACCGACATAGCCGAACTAAACGCATCGGTAATCGCTCAAGCACTCGCCCTGACTGTGGCAAGCGCTGCGTGTGTCTCAGGGCTCGAAACGACAAATGAAGCAGTAACCACGTTGCGTGACGAGTTCGATACCAGTTTGACCAACGAGCACACGGCATCTCTCCAACAGTGCCAAGTGATGGACTCAACCTATAATGATTTCAGCTATACAGCTGGCTGTATTCGAACCCCAGGAGTGTCCTCCACTGCGTGGAGCCTCTGAGCCAACAGACCAGGCGACAACTACTTTTTTCGGGTTACTAGAATCCTTGTCACCCCTCGTTTTTTTCACAAATGAAAATGTAACTGCTTGCTATGACTTTCCAAACTGGATTGTAACAACAAATCAACTCAATCAAGACTGATTATGTCAGCCATGCTGAGTTCGCCGATGGTGTCGAAACCATCGTTGAGGGCTATGCCTACCAAACCGAGGCTGGTCTTGACACCGCTGTGTCAACCCTTGGTTATTTGAAGACGATTGATGGAATCTATGTAACTGAGGAGGAGTTGGCAACAACGCTTGCTGACTACTTGAATACAACCGCTTCCGCAGCAGCCATGGTTTCTTATATCACTCAGCAGCTGGATGCCTACCCAACCACAACTGAGCTCACTGATGCGCACTACACGAAAACCTAGAGTGATGCCAAATATGCACTTATTACAGGAATGACTGCGTATATTGATGGCACTGAACTCAACTCTGTTTTATCAGATTATTATAACAAATTTAATTCTGATGTAAGATATGAGTAAAAGACTAACCTTGATACCGACGTGACAGCACTTGGATTCTTGAAAACAGTTGATGCCTCCTATGTCACTGAGGAGGAGTTGACAACAACACTCGCAGACTATGCCACGATAGCCAATGCTGATTCAATTTTGCAGGGGAATCTTTCAAATTATTATAACAAGACCATTATTGATGCGGATTTCCAGACACAATTTGGAATGACCTTCTATTCAACCACAGAGGAATTCCTGGCTATGTTAGCTGATTATGAAGCCATTGTTGATTTGGATACCGACGTGGCGGCTCTGGGATACTTGAAAACAGTGGATGGCGCCTATGTGACTGAGTCAGAACTGGCAACCGCCTTGAACGACTACACGACAACCGAGGACATGCAGCTGGGCTTGGGTCAAACACTGGGTGCGTACCAGGAGATAGCAAACCTGGCGACCGATGTCGCAGCACTCGGTTATGCTCAGTCCAGCGCCGTGTATACCAAGAGCGCATCTGATGACAAGTATGAAACCAAGACTGGTCTAAACCTCGACGTAGAAGGGCTTGGCTTCGCGAGAACCATCAATCACCTTACAGAAACCCAGTCTGACGCACGCTATCAAACCATTGCCGACATGAGCGCCTATGTAACGACGACAACATTCAACAGCGAAATGTCGGGCTATTACACTTCAGGGATGATGGACACAATCCTGGATGAGAATTTCTACACGAAAACTGCTTCTGATACCACCTTCCAAACAAAGGCTGCCATGAGTGATTATGTCTCAATTTCGAACCTGCCCGCCATGTTCCTCGCTCTGTGCCAGCAGGACGATGAGGATTATGTGAGTTGGTCGGTAATTTCTGGGTGCTCATACGCATGAGCGTTCCCCTCTCGACGCTTCAAAGCAATTATTTTTTCTCATAAATCAAATGCCGATTGTAAAAAAGCAATAGCAGTACGTGTTTGTTAACGAGTTTGATGACTGGGAGGCTGATACCCTAGAACTGAATGACAGTTCTTATATCCCGCAGGTCATAGGCAGCAATCATGTCCTGGTGTTTTATAACGCGGCGAACCATCGCTTGTATATGGAACTGGCTCAGTCCAAGTCACCCGAAACAACAGTTGAGATATTCGACCGCTTCCATCACTACGCTGAGACAGAGATGGATGACCAGTTCGTGGATATAATAATTAGCGATATGGGTTCAGAATTCGCTGGGGCGTTCTCTAAAAGGCTTCTCGAACTCGAGATTGGTCACCATGTCGTGAACACGTCCATAAACGACAACTTGCAGCTCTCGCCAATCAACGCCATGTGCAGATATATTAGGACCCAGATTTATTTGATTGTTTCGAAGCTGCCTGAACAGGTTACCAAAGAACAGTTGGAATCTATCGTCAAAGAGGTTTTCGTTGCTCACAATTCTTCTAAAACAATACCTCTCTATAAGAAGGCGCCCAATGACATCACTCGCGATGAGGTGGAAGAGACGAATGAAGAAAAGTTGTATCTCAATCGCGAGAAGGATGATAAGGCCGCACAGTTCAAGATTGGCGATGTCGTCCAGATACTCCTCAAGAAAGAGAGACTCGAGAAGGCGCGCAAACAGAAGTGGTCAGACGGCTTGTATCGCATCATTGACAGACAAGGCCAGCACTTCCTACTGAGTCCCGAACACTTCAACTTTGAGGAATACATGAGAGCACACGAGTTCAGTGACAGTTTTCCATTCTCCATTCCCGTATATTTCCGTAAGCACTACGAGATGCGAAAACCAACGGCGGAGAAAGCGAGTTTCGAAAAATACCATGTTTTCGAAACAGAGCACTTTGCCAAGCAATATCAGTTCGTGAAGATAATTGAACCGATGAAAAAGGAGAAGGGTGCATATGTGAAGGCGCCGAGGAGTGATATCAATCGCTTTCTATTCCGCAATGACGATGAGAATAGGTTCTATAAAATCCAAGTGCAGCAGGGGAGTGAGCAACCCTCGTTCATCGTCCCACTCAAATGCCTCCGTGTTGATGATATCGAGGCAATCAGCGCTGCTGAATATGAGTGCTGGTTCGGACATAAGTAGACTAATCCAGAGCAGCGATATTCTTTCACCTATTATCTTACAACGAAGGAGGGACCTGAACCATCTGAGTGAGGTATTCAGTCAAGCCTCCTTCCGCCGTCATTTTTTCGAAAACTAAAATGAAGCCCAAGTGGGGAACCATTCGTGACCCAAATGCGTCCATATTACAAGCGCAGACAATCATGTGCGGACTCCAACAGATTCATATTGACCCTCGTTCGAACACGATTCTTTTCAAACACAGCTCGCGTGATGACTTCGTGACTGGCAAACTTGGCGACTACGTTGCCACTGAACAGGACTCATCACATATCTACATCGATACGATAACAGGTCAGAGTAACATAAGAACGAATTTGGAAAACCTGTTCGTGAACCATCTCACAGTGAAGAATTTGACGAACACTGTCTTGAACGGCGAACATATCAACTGTACTGATATAACGGCCTTGAGTACCGTGACGGCGACAAACGGCAAACTGAGTTATATTGCCTCCAATTCCATATCGGCTTCGATTGTGGCTGCGAACGTTGGCACATTCGGAAATATCGACACTTTTATGGAACAGACAAACACCATGCTGGGAATTATAAATGCAGCTCTGTAAACGATTGATGCCGAACAAGTGGTCTAGAACGACCGACTGACAGCACTGGAACAACGAACGCCACCAGTCCAGTTTTAATACATCGTTGGTTAACTCATTCCTATGTATCGCGTCGATGTTCGGTTCTTGTTAGAAAATGGGCAATACGTCGCATTGATGAACGGCCAGCCAATTTTCAATTGTTAGTTTATGTTTCCCGAGTTGTGGAATTTGCCGGGTAATTTGTTTTAAAAGAGCGGGGCAGATTTGATTTTGCCGGACATGACGAAAGAGAACACATATTTAACGTCGGGAAAGAACATCGTCGATTCGAGCGATTGGGTTGGTTCAAATACGCACACTAATACTTATGCCGAACTGGCTCCACACACCCATGACATAATAACGGACGAGGCCCCTTCTCTGTCTCCTCAAACTGTTTTGGGAGTAAAGAAATCAACGCAGGGTGTGTTTTCGAAAAATTTAGTAACGTTGACAGGGACTGGTAAGGCTTACAATATTCAACCCAAGTCGTTTAAGTGTAATTATTACATCGTGCTGGGAGAACCTGTGATGTGACGTTGTCTGCGACAACTGAGGCGGCTGTGCCGCCGACGAGACGGCGTGTCGAGACGGCGCGTTTAACTTTTTTCGCCAATTCAAAAGATGAAGTTCGACAGAATGAATCAAGAAACTATACCCGAACCAATATAGGGCTATGAGTGGAAATTCGGCGAGAAGGGATGGAGAAAAAACAAGGTGTTGAGCCCCGAGCAGATAAAACAGAGGTCGGATGCGATGAAGGCAGGCAAACAGAAGGCACGTGAGTAGAAGGCGCCTGCAGCTACATTCAAGGCTGTGACCGAGGTACCGAAGACATCAGAACCGGATGACAAACAAGAAATCAAATAGATTCTGGCTGAAATGAAGCAGCTACGCAAGAAGTTGGATAAACCAGAACCGGCTCCAGAAAGGGTTGTGGTGAAGACGAATGAACCACCGAAAGAGGAGCCCAAGCCAGCTGAACCGGCTCCGGCTAGAAAGCGCGTCAAGAGACCACTGCGCACAGAAAACCCGTCACTAAGAGCATTATAACTCGAGGAGAGCACAGACGCCGATGAATGAGGCGTCGGCTGCGCCTTTGCCGTTATTTTTTGAGCCCGTGTTGCTCCATGTTTTAGTAGCAGTCGAGTTGTCGCGGTTATTGTGTTCCGAGCGTTGATGACCTCTGCGTCTGTCAATTTTATCTCAGTCTCGAGTAGCGT
>Ga0316608_1000374_pt1 | contig 22361 bp, 17 predicted proteins | sample MIS2016152B_MG_FD_207673 | JGI IMG/M metagenome (GOLD analysis project Ga0316608, IMG submission 207673) | Microbial mat bacterial communities from Middle Island sinkhole, Lake Huron, Michigan, United States - MIS.2016.152B | ecosystem: Environmental > Aquatic > Freshwater > Lake > Sediment...
GCCGTACAACCTGTCGTACCATTGGTGGCTACTACTTTATACTGGGTCGTACTGCCCGGGTTTACGGTAAAGCTGATTCCTGCGCCTGTACCTGCTACCGCGACGCCTACATTGGCACTGGTAGCCACTAACTGTAACTGATAGTTAACGCCAACCTCGCTGTTGCTCTGGTTGATTGTCGCATTCGATCCCACGCATATGCCCGGGTCACTCAGTGTGTAGGTGATATTTGGTAATGGATTAACAGTAACCGTAGACTGGTCGGTCAACGTGGCCGTACAGCCGGTCGTGCCATTGGTCGCTACTACTTTATACTGGGTCGTACTCCCCGGGTTCACGGTAAAGCTGATGCCTGCGCCTGTACCTGCTACCGGAGCGCCTACATTGGCACTCGTGGATACTAACTGTAACTGATAGTTTATGCCTGCTTCGCTATTGCTTTGGTTGATCGTTGCACTTGCTCCGTTACAAATAGTTGGGTCGCTTAACGTATAGGTGATATTGGGTAGTGGGTTTACAGTGACGGTCGATTGATCTGTCAATGTTGCCGTACAACCTGTCGTGCCATTGGTGGCTACTACTTTATAAATAGTTGTACTGCCTGGGTTCACGGTAAAGCTGATGCCTGCGCCTGTACCTGCTACCGGAGCGCCTACATTGGCACTCGTAGCCACTAACTGTAACTGATAGTTTACGCCAATCTCGCTGTTGCTCTGGGTAATCGTTGCACTTGCTCCATTACAGATTGTTGGGTCGCTTAAGGTATAGGTGATGTTTGGTAAAGGATTAACAGTAACCGTGGACTGGTCGGTCAACGTGGCCGTACAGCCGGTCGTGCCATTGGTGGCTACTACTTTATACTGGGTCGTACTCCCCGGGTTCACGGTAAAGCTGATGCCTGCGCCTGTACCTGCTACCGCGACGCCTACATTCGCGCTCGTGGATACTAACTGTAACTGATAGTTAACGCCAACCTCGCTGTTGCTCTGGTTGATTGTCGCATTCGATCCCACGCATATGCCCGGGTCACTCAGTGTATAGGTAATATTTGGTAGTGGGTTGACCGTGACGGTTGATTGATCGGTTATTGTGGCCGTACAGCCCGTTCCTCCATTGCTCGCTACTACTTTATAAATAGTCGTGCTGCCAGGACTCACGGTAAAGCTGATTCCCGCGCCTGTCCCTGCCACCGGGGTGCCTACGTTGGCACTGGTTGATACTAACTGTAACTGATAGTTTATGCCTACTTCGCTGTTGCTCTGGGTAATCGTTGCGCTTGCCCCGTTGCAGATCGTTGGGTCGCTTAACGTATAGGTGATGTTTGGTAAAGGATTAACAGTAACCGTGGACTGGTCGGTCAACGTGGCCGTACAACCTGTCGTGCCATTGGTGGCTACTACTTTATAAATAGTGGTGCTACCTGGGTTCACGGTAAAGCTGATTCCTGCGCCTGTACCTGCTACCGGAGCGCCTACGTTGGCACTGGTTGATACTAACTGTAACTGGTAGTTTACGCCTATTTCACTATTACTTTGGGTAATCGTTGCACTTGCTCCGTTACAAATTGTGGGGTCACTTAAGGTATAGGTGATATTGGGTAATGGGTTTACAGTGACGGTCGATTGATCTGTCAATGTTGCCGTACAACCTGTCGTGCCATTAGTGGCTACTACTTTATAAATAGTCGTACTACCCGGGCTCACGGTAAAGCTGATGCCTGCGCCTGTACCTGCTACCGGGGCGCCTACGTTGGCACTGGTAGATACTAACTGTAACTGATAGTTTATGCCTATTTCGCTATTACTTTGGGTAATCGTTGCACTTGCTCCATTACAAATTGTTGGGTCGCTTAAGGTATAGGTGATATTGGGTAATGGGTTTACAGTGACGGTCGATTGATCTGTCAATGTTGCCGTACAACCTGTCGTGCCATTAGTGGCTACTACTTTATACTGTGTTGTACTTCCGGGGTTCACAGTAAAGCTTATCCCTGCGCCTGTACCTGCTACCGGAGCGCCTACGTTGGCACTGGTAGCCACTAACTGTAACTGATAATTAACACCTGCTTCACTGTTGCTCTGGGTAATCGTTGCGCTTGCCCCGTTACAAATCGTTGGATCGCTTAACGTGTAGGTGATGTTCGGTAAAGGGTTGACCGTGACGGTAGATTGATCGGTTATTGTTGCAGTACACCCGGTCGTGCCATTGGTGGCTACTACTTTATAAATAGTTGTACTGCCTGGGTTCACGGTAAAGCTGATGCCTGCGCCTGTACCTGCTACCGGAGCGCCTACATTGGCACTCGTAGATACTAACTGTAACTGATAGTTTATGCCTACTTCGCTATTGCTTTGGGTAATCGTTGCACTTGCTCCATTACAGATTGATGGGTCACTTAAGGTATAGGTGATATTTGGTAAGGGGTTCACCGTGACGGTGGATTGGTCGGTCAACGTGGCCGTACAACCTGTCGTACCATTGGTCGCTACTACTTTATACTGGGTCGTACTTCCTGGGTTCACGGTAAAGCTGATGCCTGCGCCTGTACCTGCTACCGAAGCACCTACGTTGGCACTGGTTGATACTAATTGTAACTGATAGTTTACGCCAACTTCGCTGTTGCTCTGGGTAATCGTTGCACTTGCTCCATTACAAATTGTTGGGTCACTTAAGGTATAGGTGATATTTGGTAAGGGGTTCACCGTAACCGTAGACTGGTCTGTCAACGTGGCCGTACAACCAGTTGTGCCATTGCTGGCTACTACTTTATAAATAGTCGTGCTGCCTGGGTTCACGATAAAGCTGATGCCTGCGCCTGTGCCTGCTACCGCGGCGCCTACATTCGCACTGGTAGATACTAACTGTAACTGGTAGTTTACGCCTATTTCACTATTACTTTGGGTAATCGTTGCGCTTGCCCCGTTGCAAATCGTTGGATCGCTTAACGTATAAGTGATATTGGGTAGTGGATTTGCAACAATATTAGCATCAGTACCCCGTTTTTTACATCCTCTGGAATCGATTACCCAAGTTCTGTAAATAGCAGAAGGTAGAGATGCAAAACTATTTGCAACATGCGATGTGCTATCTAATAGAGTTGTATTAAAAATAGCATAATTTAAAACTGGAACCCCACCTGAGGCATTTATAGTGATTGCTCCATTATTAAATCCAGTACAAGTATTTGTTACATTAACTGAAGTAACACTTAAAACAGGAGGGATGCTATCCGGGTAAAATGCTCTGGTAAAAACAATACCTGGAGATACAGTACATCCTACTTTATCAGTAATAGCAACCGTATAATTGCCTATTTTAATATTATTGGCTATTTGGGTGGTTTGAGAAGCAGCACCAGCACTCCATAAATAAGTATATGGAGAAATTCCACCAGTTACATTCGCTTTTAATTTACCATCTGAACTCTCATTACAGGTCAATCCTTTTTCAACGGAAATACTTGAAGCTGTAAATTGCGAGACTGTAATTGTTAATACATTAGAATACACAGTAACACCACAGGTTGCATTTGTAGCGCTTCTCCTGTATTGTCGGGTTGCTAGGAGTCCAGTGGGAGTTACATAGGTTATATTTGCCCCGGAAGCTCCGGCTATTTGAGTCCAGGATCCTCCGCTATTATCACTATATTCCCAACGGTATGTAAAAACATTGTCTCCTCCTGAAGGACTCACTCCATTGCTAAAATCTGAAGGATTTCCTCCTGAACAAATTGAATCGGTAGCTGCATTAGCAAAGGCAATAGTTCCTCCAACTACCTGGCCATATACAGTAACAGTAACCGTATTAGAATATCCAGTTCCACAATCATTCGTGGCTTTTCTTCTATAAATTCTATTGGCAGTCAGTCCTGCCGGTGCATCATAGGTCAATGAATTAACACCAAGAGGGTTCCATAAAGCACCTCCATTATCGCTATATTCCCAATCGTATACCCAAACTCCGGAACCTCCGGAAGGATCTCCGGTAACCAAAGGAGAACTAGCAAATGCACCTGGATTTCCTGTTGAATAGCAAACACTTTGAGTTGCTGGTCCTATAGTACCTCCTGAAACTGCATTATTTACTGTGATTGTAATTGTATTAGAGTATACTGTTCCACAAGTTCCACGGGTTGCTTTCCTTCTATAACAGCGTGTATTTGGTATAACTGGAGGATCATAAGTTAGCGCATTAACACTCAAGGATGTCCACCCTCCACTACAATTATTCTGATATTCCCAATCGTAAGTCCATGCCCCGGTTCCTCCACTAGGATCGACAGAACTTGTTAATAGATTGGGGTTTCCGGTTGGACACACACTCTGATTTGATCCAATAGTTCCTCCGGATAAAGCGGCTGGTTCTGTAATAGTTATAGGCCCCCCGGTTTGGCCGACTGCATCAACAACAATAATATAATAAGACCGTGCAGTTATATTTGTACTAAAAATCCATGAGGCCGCTCCTGTTGAACCAGACTGGTCTAATAACACTGCAGGTCCGGGAATTGGGTTTTTATCGTATAAATAATATTCGTAGTTGGGACTTCCCGAAGTAACATTAATAGTAATTGTACCATCGTTGCCTCCATTACATGAAACCTGGGTAACTGAAGTAGATATAGTTATACCCTGCAAAAAAGTCACATTTAATAAAAGGAGCAATATGCTCAGGATGTTCTTTGTAAAGGATGGTATTGGTAACATATGGAGGTTTTAAGTTACTTTTCTAATTAGTTTCGCTTTTTAAAAACAGTTTTTATTGCTTTATTTCAATCCATTTTCCAGCCATATTGCCAGCTTCATCTACTAAATAAAAACAATACTTTCCTTCTTTAATATTGGAGAATGTAATAACCCGTTCTGTTGTTTTTTCTTTTTTTTCGATAACTTCACCAGATTTCCAAGGCTCTTTATCATAAATATAAACGGAATATACTTTAGCTGCAATTTCCTGGTTAATATCGACAACCACCTTGAACATTGTTTTTCCGTTATCCAGATACGACTCACTCTTAACAGTAAACTCGCCTGTATTCTTTTCTTGTCCATAATTCTGAATAGGGGAAACAAATAAAAAAGCTGTTAATAAAAGTGTTAGCACTCTAAAATAAGTTTTTGGGTTCATAGTATCATCTGATTAATTGCTTCAATATATTCAATTTAAAATCTTTATTTTGAGTTTGGTGACAAAAAATAATCTTCTTAATTGTCATCATCAAAAAATGTTGATATTTTTTTTTGTTTGTTAATAAGTAATCGATGGTTTTTACGATGGCAAAGTTTAAATGTTTTAAGAGTGGCCGGCTTTTTTAGATTATTCAGAGAGAAGCTCCTATTATCTAACCTTATTATTGAGGTTAAATAATGAATAGTAATTACTTATAAATCAAAATAAATATTAAAAAATATCATTTTATGAGAGGTACTTAGAAACTATATACCTAACGGGGTACCATGCTGCAAAAAAACCGATTGCAATTACGGTGAAAAAAGTAAAAAAAACATCTGAAAATTTCATTGCTACCGGATATGCATCGATAATAAAAGATCCGCTACCCGAAAGCTTGATTATTCCAAACCGCAACTGAGCCCAACAAACAAGTGTACCCAGCAAACACCCAACAATAGCGCCAAAGAGCGAGATCATCAGCCCTTCGCTTAAAAATACATTTCGAATGGTACTATTATCAGCTCCCATACTTTGAAAAGTACTTATGTCTTTCTTTTTTTCAATAATTAACATGCTTAGGGAGCCAATAATATTAAAGGAAGCCACCATCAATATAAAGCTAAGAATAAAAAAGATAGCCCACTTCTCATATTTCATAATTCGATAAAAAATCTCCTTTTGCTGAAAGCGATTTTTAACCGAAAATTCTTTGCCAAAAATTGTTGCAATATCTTTTTGAACAATATCATTATTTGCACCTGCCTTTATTTTTACCTCAAGTGCCGTTGCCGACAAAGAATCGTTTAATAATTTAGCAGCAAACTTATAGGGGACAATCATATATTTTAAATCGTATTCCTGTTCAATAGAAAAAATGCCTTTCGGATGGATATAATGGATATTAAAAGCATTGGTTGCATCTATGGAATATCCTTCTGTTTTTCTCGGAACATAAACTATTAAAGGATTTACAAAGTTTAACCCTACTGCCAGATAGTAGGCAATCCCTTGTCCAATTACCGTATAATCAATACCTTTTTCATTCAGCACAAAATCTCCCTCTACTACCATAGTATCGAGGCCACAAACCTTTAAATAATTCGTATCCACCCCTTTTATGGTAGCTGGTAATTGTTTCTCTCCATAACGAATCAAGGCATTTTCTTCAACAACTTTTGTATAATTTGCAACTCCGGGAGTATTTAAAAGTTGCCTAAGCTGCTTATTGGTTGGAACAAAGGTTTTTCCTTCAACCAGGGATATTTTTAAATCGGGGTCGAACGAATTGAATAAAGACTTTACCAAATTATCGAAACCATTAAAAACACTGAGGACAATAATTAACGCCATAGTCCCAACGGTAACCCCTGCCACCGAAATGCCGGATATTATATTGATGGCATTGTGCGATTTTTTTGCAAATAGGTAACGCCTGGCAACAAAGAATGGCAGGTTCATATCAATGCTTTTTGGCAATTACAATTAATCCGGTTCCCGAACTATGCTTTGAATTTGTATCGAAATAGTTTAATAAAAGACAAACCGGAAATACAACAATATAATAGAATGGTAAAAATATAAATAACAACTTGGAAAAGTTAAGAGCCAAAATTGGATATTTCATCGAAAGCCTCCACGATAGTTTTCCCGGTGTACCATAGCTAAAACGCACATCGATATCAGTAAATCCAGCTGCCTGAAGTTTTTGGGTAATATCTTCCCTGCTATAACCATTACGCACGTGCTCCTCGATAAATGAAGAATCGTCGTGATCGTGTGCATCAGAACCTCCCTGGTCGGAAGGAGTCGATATCAATACTATACCCCCTTTTGAAAGCGATTGGTAAAAATTTCGAAAAACCGCCCAATCATCTTCAATATGCTCCATCACATCAACAGAAAGTATAAGGCTAAACGCTGCAGGATCAATAAATGTGGTAAGATCTTTTACTTCGAATTTTACCTGATTTGCCAACCCTAATTTCGCGAAGAAAGCATTGCAATCATCAACCTGTTCCTCTTTGACATCTACAGCTCTAATTTTCCAGCTTTTACGAAGTTGGGCCAAATGATACGTATATTGACCATATCCCGATCCGGCATCTAAAACATTAATGTTTTCGGGCAACGAAGTGCGAATTTCTTTTAAAGCCTTTTTGATATGCCAGGTTCGAAGAAGCAACGTGTCGAGTAATTTGTAAAATAATACACGCATCCATGGGGCACGGTTAAAAAATATGCCTAGTGTTTTTTTAATGGGATCGTATTGCATAAACGGCTATTTATTCAGTAATTCATCAATATGTTGAACATAATCCTGGCTATCGTCAATATAAAATGCTAATTCGGGAATAACCCGAACCTGATCTTTAAGCCGTTTGCCTAATTCGTTTCGAATTGGTTTTGTCATGCTTTGAACATGTTCTAGAAAGTCTTGATTATTATCGGAAGGGAAAATACTCAGGTAAATTTTAGCAAAAGAAAGATCGGGACTAACCCGAACAGAAGTAATCGTTACCATTTTGCCCAGCGAAAAAGGTTTCCCCATACGTTGAAATATCTCTCCCAAGTCCTTCTGTATCTGCCTGGCCACTTTTTGTTGTCGTGTCGATTCCATAAATTATGATTTAACTTTCGCCAGTTAAAATACGCCTGAAACTGGAAAGTGGGTAAAATTACGATTTTTTAACCAACATTTTTATAGTTTTGCAGCTATCCAATTTTTTAATTACATCGATCATGGAAACTGTACTTAGTGGAATACGTCCTACCGGAAACCTGCACCTTGGTAATTATTTCGGTGCCGTAACCAATTTTGTGAAAATGCAGCACGAGTTCAATTGCTTCTTTTTCATTGCCGATCTACATTCATTAACTACCCACCCCACTCCACAAGACCTTCATGGGAATGTAAAAAAAGTACTGGCTGAATATTTAGCAGCGGGAATTGACCCGGAAATAGCTACTTTATATGTGCAGAGTGATGTGCGGGAAATTGCCGAATTGTATTTACTCATGAATATGAACGCTTATATTGGTGAACTTCAGCGCACCACTACTTTTAAAGAAAAAATACGCACCCAACCCGATAATGTAAATGCGGGATTGCTCACCTACCCGGTATTAATGGCGGCTGATATCATCATTCATAAGGCGAACAAGGTTCCTGTAGGAAAAGACCAGGAACAAAACCTTGAAATGGCCCGCAAGTTTGCAAACCGTTTTAATGTTTTATATAATATTGATTGTTTTCCTATGCCCGAACCTTTCAACTTTGGAAAAGCATTGGTAAAGATACCCGGACTTGATGGAACAGGTAAGATGGGCAAATCGGATGGCAATGGCATTTACTTGTATGAAGAACCTGAAGCAATTCGAAAAAAAGTGATGCGGGCAGTTACCGATACCGGACCTACTGAAAAAAACTCCAAGCTAACCGAACCTGTTAAAAACCTTTTCGCTATAATGGATGTAGTGTCTACTCACGACACCATAAAGCATTTTAAGGAAAAATATAAAGATTGCACTATTCGTTACGGAGACCTTAAGAAACAACTGGCCGAGGATATCATCAAATTTACCACTCCAATCCGGGAAAGGATTAAAGAAATTGAAAGCGACGAGGTATACCTGTCGAAAGTTGTAAAAATGGGTGCTGAGAAAGCGATTGCGAGTGCATCGAAAACATTGAAAGAGGTAAAGGAAATTATTGGAATTAAAGCTTTTTAGATTCCGAAATAAATAAAGCACTGCAAACCCAACATTGCAGTGCTTTAACCACTAACTAACTACTACAAACTTTTGTTACACCCGGAAATGGCGTCCCTTACCAAATGCTTCCCCACGATTCTTGGCCTTACCGTGGGTATCGAAAAAAAGTTTTTGCTCGTCATTTAAAAGACTACGGATCTGCAAACGATGGTTTACTGTCGCTTTCATCATTTGATTCTGTAGCTTTGTAATTTCATCTATATTACTGTTGATTGCTTTTGCATCGGGCTTGTCAACTGTGGTGAGTGTTTTTTGACGGGCTTTTAATTCTCCCATCTGATTGCGAAGAGGCTGCAATTCTTTTTGAAAAGCCGTCCGAAATTCTTTAATTTTTATCTCCTGATCAGGGGTTAGATTTGGTATTCCAGACTGATGCATCTTCATACCCATTTTATGTGTGTTCATGTCAGCTTTCCTTGGAGAGCCGGTTTCTTGAGCTAAAATACTGCCTGCTTGTAAAAGAAACAATATTGCAATTATTGAAAACCATTTAACTACTTTCATATTATCATGTATTAGCGGTGAATATTTATTTCTTCTCTACCTGTTCCCTTTTTTCCCTATTCAGACTATCGCCTTTATGAATTTTACGCCATGGAGATTCAGTTCTTATTAATATCTTATACATACTGTCGAGCTTCGATATTTGTTTTGGGGTACAAAATGTTCGCAAACGAAGCATATGGTCAACGACCTTCCGCTTAAGTTCACCATGTAGTTTCCCCATATCGTCCGAAATTTTATAAAGTACCACGGTATCAGGATTGTTTTTACCCAATTCATGAATCATTTCAATACGTTTCTTTTCCAAATCGTCGAATATTACATTCGCTGAGGCAAAGAATTCTTCGCGACCGGTTTTAAAAAGAAACTCCTGCTCCGGCGTCAATTCCAATTGTTCTTTGAGATATTGAAATCCCCGATGAGTATCTTCTTTTTTAACTACTTCTTGGTGCTTATCACGGCCATGAAACGAAAACCTTAAAACAGCGGCCAATACCAACAAGTTAACTGCTGTAATAACTATTATAGATATAATGACGAACTTTACTTTTGGATATTTTTCCATTTTTTAATTTTCATTATTTAGAAGTAAATCTACCATTGTCTCTTCATTATTATCGAGATAAAATTCGTTTGCCCATGCAGAGGCATCTATGGTAGTATTTGGAGATGCAACTAAACTTCCTGAATTTACAACTTCCCGAAAAAGAAGGCTAACCGTAATACCTGTAACTAAAAATAATCCGGCGGCTACAGGTTTAAGCAGCCTGAGAAATTTAACCGGCAAAACATATTCATTTGCAGATTGGTCTTCTAATTTTGTTACAATTTTTGAATAAAAATATGCAGAAGGCTCTGGAAGAGGATACTCATCCAGTGAATTGTAAACGCCCGAAAAACGATGGCAAAGTTCCTGACAGGAACGGCAATTTGCAAGATGATCCTGCAATTTCAGTTGCTTTTCCTGAGGAAGTTTATGCTCAATAAAATCGATCAGGTGATGTTTTAACAACAAACAGCTCATTGCATTTATTATTAGTTGTATATATTGACAAATATATTTTAAAAAACTTGCGCATTAGTACAAAATATTTACAATTTTTTTCTGCATCGACTTTAATTAAAATGACTTACTAACTTTTTTTGCAAATTTAACTTTGCGCGATGAATTAAAGACTCTACCGCAGACAGCGAGGTTTGCATTATTTCAGCAATTTCCTGGTATGCCAGTTCTTCATATTTATTTAATGTAAATGCAATGCGTTGATTCTCCGGAAGACTATTTATGGCATTCCACAAAATTTTCTGGTCTTCTGTCTTTTCCATCCCTTCCATATGATCTTGTGCTGAAGGATCTTCCAGATCAATTTTTACCTGCTTATCACCCGGCATAAATTTTTCGAGACGCTGAACCAACATCTGCCATTTATTTTTCCTTACCAGGTTTTTTGATTTATTAATTGCAACACGATAAAGCCAGGTAGAGATTTTTGACTCGCCCCTGAAACCTGAAATAGATAAGTAAGCTTCGACAAAAACTTCCTGAGCAATATCTTCTGCATCCTCCATATTGCGCAACTGATGAAAACATGCATTATATACCATTCCCTGATACTTTTCTACTAAATACTTAAAAGCATTTTCGTTACGGTTTACCAAGGCTATTATTAATTCGGAATCAGTCATCCCAAAGAAGCATTTTTATTAATTACCGCAGTACATAATTCAATGTCGTTTAGTTTAGGAATTGAATAATTAATCCATACTTCGACTTCGCTCAGTGTGACAATAATATAAGTTTGTCAGGCTGAGCGAAGTCGAAGCCTACTTCTTAACGAAACGACATTGGCACATAATTTCCGAATTCTTTATTACAGAATTTCACGAAATTAATTTACAACTTATTTAGACACGAAGTTCGAAAAATCCTTGCAGCTCGAATTCTTAAAATATGTTAAAATGAAAAGAAATAAAAAAAAGCACTTTTTTTTATTTGAACCGCAAGTTTTCTATAAAGTTATTGTCCAACCGGAACAAGAACACCAAACAGATGTTTAATACTAAAACTTTAATATGAAGAAAATTATCCTTATTATTTATGTGTGTGCGATGATTGCAGGACTACCGGTGATGGGGCAGCCAGCAGGAGCGGGAGCAGGAGCGGGAGCAAGACCAGGCATGGCAAACATGCCAGCTGATGGAAAAATAACCGGAAAACTAATAGATGCCACTACCAACCAACCTGTTGAATATGCAAGTATTGCGATATACAGAGAAAAAGATTCTACACTGGTTACCGGAGTGGTTTCGGATGCTACAGGTGCTTTTTTATTGGAGAACCTACCTTATGGAAAATTCTATGCTGATATTACCTTCATTGGGTATAAAAAATCGCATATAAACGACATTACTATTATTCCGACTAAAAAGATTGCCTCTTTGGGAACAGTTAAACTTGACCTTTCATCGACCGCTTTAAATGAAGTAGTAGTGGTTGGGAATGGTAATTCCATTGAATATAAAATTGATAAAAAAGTAGTAAATGTAAGCCAAAATATTATTGCTGCGGGCGGAACAGTAGTTGATGCCCTACAGAATACGCCTTCGGTTCAGACTGATGTTGAGGGTAACCTGACTTTAAGAGGCAGTTCAAATTTTACTGTCCTAATAGACGGAAAACCTTCAGTAGTTTCGGGAAGCGAAGCTTTGCAACAAATCCCTGCTGGTTTGGTACAAAATGTTGAAATAATTACCAACCCTTCGGCAAAATATGATGCAGAAGGGAGTGCAGGTATTATCAATGTGATTATGAAAAAGCAGAAAGTGAAAGGCTTCAACGGAAGTATTTCTCTCTCAGCTGGAACTAACCGGAAGTTTAATGAAAATATTAACCTGAATTATAAATATAATAACTGGAATTTTTCACTCGGAGCTGATTACCAGGATATGGGCTTTAAAATGAACCATGAGAGCGAAAGGAAATATTTCAGTGAAGGCGTTTTGATAAAGGACCAAATGGTAAATGGTTCGGGGCAGTTCAGTCGCGGAGGCCAAGGCTTCAGGGCAGGGATAGAATACAACATTAACAATAAAAGCTCCATTTCTTTGAGTGGTCGATATGGCGACAGGAAATTTGACCGCCCTATGAATGCTTTTTACAATGACTATTATCCCTTATTAGATCAAAACACATATTACAGGAGTGCAAACAGTGGCAAATCGAGTGACAAGTTTTATAATCTGAACCTCGATTATATTTATAACATCAACCCCAATGGTCATCAGCTTTCAGTTTCGGCATATTACTCAGGAAGTAAAGAAAATGATCCAAGCCTTACAGAACAGGATACGACTGATGCTGTAGGAAATATATTGCAAAAATATACCCAAAGAGTTGATGAAATAGGTGACGAAAATGAATTCCGTTTTAAAACCGATTACACACTCCCCATAAATGAAAAGACCAAACTTGAAGCCGGGTTTCAGGCACAGATAGAAAATACCTCTGCAACACACCGCTTGTTCCAGAACAATATTGAAAATATGGGACAATACGATGAACTTGATTTCAGCCAGAATATCAATGCAGCCTATGTAACATTTTCGAGTGCTACAAAACTTTTCGAATACCAGGTTGGTGTAAGGTTTGAGAACGAAAACAGAACGGTAACCCAGGTAAATTCGAACGATGATGTAAAAATTAACCGTATAGATCCTTTTCCAACTATTCACATTTCGAAAAAACTTCCATGGGATTTGCAGGCTCAGGCAAGCTATACAAGAAGAATCAGCCGTCCGAGAAGCTGGAGTTTAAGTCCGCTCAGAAGATACATGGATCCGCAGAATATCAGAGTTGGAGACCCTGGATTGCTTCCCGAATTTACCGATGCATACGAATTAAATGTTCAGAAGAAACTTAATGAAGCTTCTTTTGTTTCTCTGGAAGGTTTTTACCGCCGCACCAATAACCTAATGCAACAGTATATCGATACTTCCGAGATAAAAAATAATATCATTATCAATACTACCAAAAACTATGGACATGATGAGTCGCTCGGTGGAGAACTAATGCTGAATATAGGTTTGACTAAATGGTGGACATTAAACGGATCGGGTAGTTTATATAATTATAAGCTCACCGGCGATGCTGAAAATTCGGGAACCAAATCATCCACTAACTGGAATTTAAGGGCTAATACGATGCTACGTTTCAAAACCGGCACCTCACTTCAGTTAAATTATATGTATAATGCACCAACAGTAACAGCCCAGGGATCAAGAGGCGCATTTTATACTACAGGTGTGGCCGTACGTCAGGAATTACTGAAGAAAAAAGCCAGTTTAACACTACAATTCCGTGACTGGCTGGGTGATCCTAAAATGGAAATGATTACTGATACACCCAGCTTCTATTCGTTCAATAAAATGAAACGTGAAACTAAGGTCATTACGGTTACTTTCACCTACCGTATTAACAACTATAAAGCTGAGAACCGTCGGAACTCAGAAGATATGAATAATGATGCAGGCGGCGATATGGGCGGGGATATGATGTAATATACAAGTATCAGGCACCAGATCGACAAAAAAATACAAAAAGGCCTAAGCTACTGATAGCTTAGGCCTTTTTGTATTTCATTCAATTACTAAACATTAAAATTATTTACTACATTTATAGTTTATAATTAAATTTTGTAGTACATTTGTTTCAAATAGTATCTTATGGAAGAAATTACCAAAGCTCAGGAAGAAATTTTAAAGGCCCTATGGGAAATAAAAGAAGGAGCCGTTTCGGATGTTATCGCTGTTCTTCCCGATCCCAAGCCTGCTTACACTACCGTGGCAACTGTTATTAAAGTACTGGAGCGGAAAGGCTATGTAGCTCATAAAACCTTTGGGAAAACCTATGTTTTTTATCCAACTACCAGCAAAAAAGAATATACCGGTTTTATACTGAAAGACGCCATGGAAGGGCTTTTCAATAATTCATTAAACGCCATGTTCTCCTATTTTGTGAAGCAAAAGAAGCATGTTAGCCTCGAAGAATTAGAGGAACTTAAAAATTACCTGGAAGATGAAATAAAAAAGCAAAAAGTATAATTATGGAAACATTCATTCTTTATCTTTTCAAAGTTTCGGGTTGTTTAGCGATATTTTATGCTGCATTTTTATTGCTATTCAAGCGGGATACCGATTTTAGAAATCAACGCTTATACTTATTGGTTTCGATAAGTATATCGATTATATTATCCTTCAATACACTTTCTTTTAGGACACTTCCCGCTGAAACAATTGTTGATGTAACAACTAATAATTCTGCTTCAGTTTCGACTCAACCAAATGTGCCAAAGGCAGCAATACCATTCGAAACAGAAACATCCCCTTTACTGCTTAAAGCAGAAACAAAAACCGGAATTGATTATTCTGGGTTTCTCTCCATTATTTATCTGTTAATTTCAGGGTTTCTACTATTCCGAATTATGCTTGGCTTTGTAAAATTGGGAATACTATTAGTAAAATCGGAGAAAACACAGTTATTCAATAGAACAGTTTATTTATCGCATAAAATTGAAGGGTCTACCTCAATCTTTGGGTTCGTTTTTCTGAATCCTTCCTTACGAAACAATGCTGAATTATCCAAAATTATTTTACACGAAACTATTCATGCTTCTCAATATCACTCATTCGACGTTTTTTTGGTTGAACTGCTTGCGGCCGCTATGTGGTTCAATCCTGTTGTTTGGTTGTTGAGAAGATCGCTGCAGCAACTGCATGAATATTTGGCTGACGAAGGTGTATTGCGTTCCGGTGTAAACCGGCTCGAATACCAAACACTATTAGTCAACCATATTGCAGAGGACAGCCTTGTGCTCTCTTCGGGTTTTAATAGTTCCATTAAAAATCGAATTTTTATGATGACACAAAACAATGTAAACCAAAACACAAAGCTTAAAATCATCGCTTTAGTCCCAATCGCGTTTCTTTTATTTTTTGGCATTTCGTGTATGAATAAGCCAACGCCAAAGAATACCACAGAGCAACCAACTATTGATTCGGTTCGAGTAGATAATAATATTGCTACTTTAACAGAATCAAGTTCTCCTCCACAGGAAAAACCTGTTGCCGCAGTAACTTTATCGAAGATGAATGTTTTATACCTAGGTGCCGATAATCCCTTACAAATAGCTGTTTCGGAACACAGTACTTCGGAAATACAAGTTACTATTGATAATGGTTCAATTAAAAATGTAGACGGTAGTTATATTATCAATCCAAAACAACTTGGCCGCGCAACCCTTTCAATTTTTATTATGGATAAATTGATTTCTAAAATGGAGTTTAGGGTTAAATCTATTCCCAATCCAGTAGCTAAGATTGCCGGGAAAAAAGGTGGAATTATTTCAAAATCTGAATTGCTAAAAGCTGGAATGGTGCAAATAGATTTGGAAAATTTTGATTTTGATCTACGATTTATTGCAGTAAGCTTTTCTATTTCAGCAACTAAAAATGGTTTTGTAATTTTTGAAGCCTCAAATTCAAATAAATTTACGGATAAGCAAATTGGATTTATCAACAGCTTAGATTCTGGAAGTAAAATTTATTTTGAGGATATCAAATGTGTTGGCCCAGATGGTAGAATTCGCGATATGGGAGCACTTGCTTTTCAGATAGAATAAATAATTAGAATTCTAGGCTTGGTAGAGGTTTTACCTTTACCAAGTCTATAAAACCAAGCTAAGCCTTTGCAGGCTCAAAAGCGCCTTAAATCCATTAATTAAAAAATCGGCATAAACTTTTAACAAAATCATTATGAATATTTTAGGTGCATTTGGCCCAGCAGAACTTATGCTTTTTTCGTTTGTTTGGATAATACCTATAACCTTAATTATATTGCTTATTTGGATGATAAACAATTGGGTAAACAAAGGCCTCAATTTACGCAAAGAACAAAACGAGCTTTTAAAAGAACTTATAAAAGCTTTGGAAAAGAAAACTTGACAACACTATACCAAATTTGCTTTTGTACTTGGCAATTGAATTACGAAGGTGCACCCTTCGCTAAACTAAGCAAACAGTATTAAAAAAGAAAGCCGGGAGTGAAACACTTCCGGCTTTTCTTGTCCCAGGGTTGGGTATATAATAAGGTAATATCTGACGCCAATAAACTAACAATTACTATGCCATAAAAGCGCCAAACAACTACTTTTTTTCACCTTCCAGCCAATTTTTAAACTCCTGCACTTTTTCGCGGCTTACCAGCATTTCGTCCTCACTGGCAACACTTAGTATCAGTTTCAATCTGCTCCCCGAATAGCTTATTATATCTTTAATCGATCGTAAGTTTATGATATACTTTCGGCTAATTCGGAAGAAGTTTTTTGGGTCGACTAATGTTTCCAACTGATCGAGCGATTGCTCCAATCCATAGCTTTTTCCAGAAAAAGTATTTAGAAACGTCTCCTTTTCGAGCGAACTGAAATGCGAAACATCCTCAATATCCAAATGCCGTAAATGTTCTCCCACTTTTACCACAAACCTGGTTTTGTATGGGTTTGCAAACATTTGTAATACCTGCTTCATTAAACCGGCATCGTACGAGGACTGGCGAACTTCAGTTTTATTATATAGGGAATGAAATTTTTCAATAGCTCTTGCAAGTTCTTCCTTATCGATTGGTTTTAAAAGGTAATCGATGCTGTTAACCTTAAACGCCTTAATGGCATATTCGTTATAGGCAGTGGTAAAAATAACAGGAACCTCAATTCTCACCTTTTCGAAAATAGAAAAGCTTAACCCGTCGGCTAGCTGGATATCCATGAAAATCAGGTCGGGCCTGGGATTATTTTCGTACCAACGAATGGAGGACTTTACCGAATCGGCAGTTCCGACATTTATCGCATCCATAACAATTTCTTTGACCATGCGAATAAGACGCTCGGCAGCCAGTTTTTCATCTTCTATGACTAAGAAACGCATCAGGCAGGTTTAGATAATTTGGGTAGTTTAACAATAAATTCAGAATCGGTTGATAAAACAACTAATTCTTTCTCAGATAAAAATTTATACCTTGACCGCAGGTTTTGCAGCCCGATACCTTTAGAAGGTACCTCCAGTATTTTTGGCTGTATGGAGTTTTGAATTACAAGATATTCAGATTCTTCATAGATGTTGATTTCAAAAGGGTTGTCATTCGAAATCTCATTATGTTTTAATGCATTTTCGACCAGCATTTGCAAGGAGAGCGGAACTACCGACTGGTTTTTATCGGTTATGTTCACTTTAATCGTTAAGTTGTCGCCAAACCGCATCTTTTGGAGGTAAATATAGGAATCGAGAAAATTAAGCTCTTCGCGGATTTCAATTGTGTCGTGGCTATCTTGTTCCAGCATATACCGAAACATATCCGAAAGCTGTTTTACAAAGGTGATGGCGAGCTTTTGGTCTTTCTCAATCAATGAGGTTAATGTATTTAAACTATTAAAAAGAAAATGTGGGTTAACCTGATTTCGAAGCGTTTGAAGCTGAAGCGTAACGCTTTCTTTTTTTAACCGCTCCTGCCCCAACACTGCAGTTTGCCAGGCTTTAAAAAAGCCGATGGTATGAAAAATGAGCATTATTATAACGGTACAAGCATAAAAGATGATAAAAGAATACTTATTGTAATGGAAGAAATTTTCGAGGTTGGTCTTGTTAAGAACAAAAAACCAAATGTACATGTACATAATAATCATTACAAAAGTGCTGTATAACAATGAAAATATTACTCTTATGAACAGTTTTCGTAATGGAAATTCCAGCCATGAAGTTCTACGATCAAAATAGATTGAAAATGCTTCATTCCCTAACCATAAGGACATCCCAATTACAGTGGAGTATAATAAATATCCCTTCCAGGAGGCAAAAACTTCAAAACCACTAATTATAAAACCGATACCAAATCCAATAAGATTTACATATATCAACCTTTTAACTAGTCCTATAAGAATTCTTATTAGCCTATTCTTTACTCCATTCATATGCTATTCCTTAATTTAACTCGATGCCCTAAAAATAATCAATATTAGACAAAACATAATAAAACACAAAGCCGACCGGAAATCTCGATTAGGTTAAAATCTGCTTTACCGGACGACTTTGTGTTTATGGATATAATTTACTTATTCCTGATTACAAATTGCCAGCTGCTTTAAGCAATCTTCCTTGCCCCATGTCGGATACAATGGAGATAAAGGTATAAATTTTTCGTATTTCTGAATTGCACCTTCCAAAATAGGTTTTGCAACGGCTTTGCCACCACCATAAAAATCGGGAGTATTAAGCATTACCATGCCTAATAAATAGTCGGCCCTGGGGTTTTCGGCATTTAAAGCCTGCGCTTTTTTAAAGGAACCAATAGCCTGTTGAGAATATTGAGCACCTCTTGTATTTGGATCAACAGTTATGCGCGCGCAATATAAAAAGCCCTGGATTACAAAATTTTCCGATTCTTCAGGTTTCAACTTAATAGCTTCGTTAATCATTAACTCGGCATAATCCAGAATCAGATCGGTTTTTGCTTTGTCCTGACTCATGAAACTCTGAATAATACTGGCGTAGGAAGAATAATAGTATGGCAACCATTGATTTTGTTCGGCTTTAGCAATACGTTCGAATTGATTGGCAATAGCTGAAAAATCAGTCGGACCAGCCGCAGTCTTCATTTGTTCAAATGCAGCAATCATAGCTTCGTTATAGGTTTTTTCGTCAGCCCGCATTGCGGTTGAAACGGCAAACGCCATCAATACAATAAGAATTTTTGTTTTCATTTTTCTAGGATTAAAATTTATTATTAAGAGAGATAAAGATTCCGAACATGACAAAGCGCTTAGCTGGAGATTTGATGGCCATTTTCTGATAGGCAGTTTCTCCCCCATTATTGGTTTTTATAAAATGATAGCCGTACACTTGTTCAAAGCCTAACACATTGTTAGCTGCCACATAAATTACGGTGAATTTGTCGAACAACCTGGTCAGGTAGCTAATGCTTAAGCTCAAGTTATTAAGGTCTTTGGTATAATGCATGGTGTTATTATCGGTTAGATCCAGGTAAGGGCGACCACTGCTATACTGATAGGTTGCCGAGCCTTGCATTTTTAGTTTTGAGAAGTATCTTTTAAATACGGTAGCGGCATTGTAGCGCGAAAAATAAGTTGGGTACATCATCCCAGGATAATTCTGATAAACTTTTTTCGCATCCAGCAAGGTAAACGACACCCAATAATCGGTATTGGGAATACTTTTCTGGTCGCGCCAAAAAACATCAATTCCCTTTGCATATCCTTTTCCATTTGAGGTATAAGCATCAGCATAATGTGCATCCGCCGAAGTATACCTGGTCAGATTTTGATAGTCCTTATAATATCCTTCTACCCGGAATAAATATCCTTCCGTTTGGTATTGGTAATTAAGAATGTAATGGATGGCCCTCTCGGAAGTCAATTCGTTGTTATACTTAAAATAATCGTTGCGGGGAAGCTGGTTGAAAAACCCATAAGCGGCTGAAACCTGACTTTTAGCTCCTGTTTTATAGGCCATTGAAATACGGGGAGAAACAGTAGCTTCGCTATTTAAGGACGCATACTCGCCCCTTAGGCCTATTCGGACAGACATTTTTTCACCTACCTTGCTTTCGCCTTCGCTAAATACCGCTGTTAATGCATTGGCAAAATCCATCTTCGCATTAATAAACGAATCGGGTTGCTGGAATGTTTGTTTGTATTGTTGCAGGTAGCATTCTATGCCATTGCGCAACGTAATGTTTTTACCCAATCCAAACTGAACAACCTGTTTAAGCTGTAGCACACTATTATTGGTATTTAATTCGGCCTTTTTAAAGTCAATATTTTCGTTGTCGCGCGAGTACGATACTCCGGTTTTCAAGTCTACTGCCCCAACCCTGCTGGTATAAACGGAGTTTACATATAGATTTTTATTATCCATTTCAAAATATTTGCCACCAAAAGGATCGATATATTCGGGCAATTCCATGGCAGATTTATCAATACTGGCAGACGAAAATACTTTCAGATACGATTTCTTTCCAATTTTTGAATTTGTAATCAGGGTTCCTGATAGTTCCTGCGGATATTTTATCCAGTTAACAGACTGCGGAACTACTGCAAAGTAAGGCGCCATGTTATAGTAATTAATCCCTAGGGACACTGCTGTAGAATCGAACGATTTTCCATACGAGCCGCCACAACCAAAAGGGAATATGTTAATGCTCTGAGGGTTATTTGATTGGAGATTGCTGGTGTTGAGAATTAACGCAGCAGAAAGTGCTTGACCGTATTCGGCCGAATAGCCCCCGGTACTGAATAAGGTGCCGCTGAATAACATAGGAGAAAATCGTCCCCGGGTAGGAAGGTCGGGCGATTTAGAATGATACGGTTCTGCCACCATAAGTCCATCAATATAGGTTTTGGTTTCGGAGCGGTCGCCTCCGCGAACAAACAAACCGCCATCTTCACCAACATTCTGGGTACCTGGTAAAGTGTTCATAGCTCCTACAAAGTCACCATTTGAATTGGCTATAGTAAGCACTTCGAGCGAAGTAAGCTGAACGCCCCGTTTGCGGTCGCCTGCCTGATAAGTCCCAGCAGTAATAACTACTTCGTTTAGTTCATTTGGTATCTCAGCAAGTTTTATTTCCAGCGGTTTATTCCCTTCGGGAAGATTTATTTCCTGAATTAGTGTTTTGTATCCCAGGAAACTGAAGTTTAATTTATACGTTCCCTTTTTTAGGGTCGAAAAGCTGAAATGGCCAGAAGTATCCGAAGCAGCACCATCATATGTTCCTTCGAGAAAAACATTGGCGCCGATTAAAGCTTCTCCTTTTTCGTCAGTAATTTTACCGGTGATTTTTGTTGCTTGCGAATAAATGGGTGCCACACAAAAGATGAGTACCCAAAATACTAATGTTTTCATTGTTTAGTAATTTTGGGTACAAATGTTCACCAGAAACTGTCGCTTTCAAATTAAAAGTCGACGAGCTGCAAAAATTTACCGATGAATTGTATTTTTCAGGCTTCTGGTTGCTGCTGATTTTCGGACTTTACCGGCGAATTTTTCTTACGGGCCTCTCTTTGTAACAACGCATACCGCTTAAATTCCTTATTGGGATCGAATAACAGTCTGAAAGTGATATGAGTCTTATATATATGAGCACCAATTTGTTCGTTGAGCTTCATCATGGCGGGGTTAAAATCTCCAATCCAGTTAAATTGAAGTTCTTTATATGGAAAATTACTTTTTAGGGCAACATCGGCAAACGACATAACAATGGCTCCTTCCATACCTTTACCCTGATGCTCGGGTACGGTACCAATAATTAAGCTTATTGCCCTGGTACAAGTTCCTTTCCAACGATAATAAACAAATTTAATTTTGCCTAATAAATCCATCTTTCCGTTTAAATGGCGAAGAATCTGGTTAATATCGGGCATCAACAGGAAAAAACAAATTGGTTGATTGTCGTAATAGCCAAATAACATAAGTTTTTCGTCCATAATAGGTTTCAGCTCTTTAAACAAATGCTTCGCATGTTGATGAGTCATAGGTTCAACTCCGGGAAAAATGGCCCAGGCTTTATTATAAATTTCTACAAAATCTCCCGCATATTTATCCGCCTTATTTTTCTCCAACCTGCGAAAAGTATATTGCGGATTTTTAAAAATCCGCTGCGCTTTTTCAATTATCTCTGGTCTAATACCTTCTGAGTTTACTAAGTGATGGTAGGTATATTGGTTGAAATAATTTTTAAACCCATACGCTTCGAAAAGTTCTTTATAATAAGGAGAATTATAAGGCATCCCGTAAACCGGCTCGTGAAACCCATCGGCAAGGCAGCCCCACCAACGGTCGCGATCGCCAAA
>Ga0316608_1000375_pt1 | contig 22302 bp, 12 predicted proteins | sample MIS2016152B_MG_FD_207673 | JGI IMG/M metagenome (GOLD analysis project Ga0316608, IMG submission 207673) | Microbial mat bacterial communities from Middle Island sinkhole, Lake Huron, Michigan, United States - MIS.2016.152B | ecosystem: Environmental > Aquatic > Freshwater > Lake > Sediment...
CTTGCAAGTAATCGAGTTTGTTAATAATTCCCTGCAAGTCGCCACCGTATCTTCTTCTGAGTAAATGCTTCCAAAGTTCGGGTTCTCCGTTTGCAATTTCGTAATCCTGAAGTTTGTACCAGTCGCTTCCCCATGGATGGATATTCCACTTTTTGGGCAATTCCTGCGGGTCTGCCCCAATTATGTCGTTAACAGTAGGGTTGTTGGTAGAATCTCCATCACAAAACCTTTCGGGAAAAATCTGATACCATATCACCGATTTTGCCCACTGTGGTACAAATTCGTTTAAAGTGTCCATATCTGTTTTATTTTGAGTTGTTGATTTGTCAGAATTATTACAACTTGCAATAAAAAAGGCAATTGTAATAAGTAAAAATAGTTTTTGTTTCATAGTTCTTTATTTTTAAAATTATAAAATGATGTATATGAATTTCTTTTTTTTAACCAAATAGTTTATATAGAACACAAAGTTATTCATTGTTTTGGTAGATTAATTTATTGGTGACTTTTCGCCAAAACAAAACAAACTGTCATCTCGAAGGGAACTCGTGGGTATTTTGCACTGAAATTATTAAAAGTTAATTTGTTGTACTTTGTTTTTTTAGATTTACTTTTTACAATTAAAGTGCGTACATCCACGAGTTCCCTCAGGATGACAGCGAGTTAGTATTTTTTGTTTAAAAAAGCCGATATTCATTTAATGTTTTAATTTAAGAGAAAGATAAATGTACAATTATGCAATTTTTATACAGAACGAACAATTTCTCAAAATTATAAATAAATTCCTAAGTAAACAACACTGCTACGCTGTAATTGTATAACATTTTGTATTTCTACCAAAGATTATTCTATTATAAGTAAAGGTAAACTTGTTAATTATATGCACTTTACAATATATTGTTAACCTTAACTTATATTTAGTAAGCACTTTCTATGGGACTCGTCAGGTATAACCCGGAACTCGTTAAGTATAACCCGGGACTCGTTAGGTATAACCCGGGACTCGTTAGGTATAACCATGAGAAAGTCAGGTATAACCTGGAAATTGTCTGGTATAACCTGGAAATCATTAGATATAGCCATGAAATCGTCAGGAAGAAATATTATTTGTTGTATTTTTACAAATTTGCATTAAAAATGGAGAAAATTTGTGATAAATTTGCAAAATTGATACTAAAACGTCATCAAGTTTAGCGATAAAAATATGCATATGTCAGGTGTTTTCACCTGATATTCTACGCTTTGAGGTGAAAACACCTCAAAGGTGCAGTGGTGTTTTTGTTGTAGGTTTAGTATGAGTAAAATTTTGATAAAACCAGTTTGAAAAATATAAAAATGACTTTAGCACCTATATGACAATATTTTGGGCTAAAGTCATTTTGTTTTATTTTTTATAATATTATATGAATGTCCGTTTTAATCACAAAAGAAAAACAAAAATCTGTCATCGCTTTGCGAACTTGCTTAAATTGAAATACTAATGTTAAAAGAGTGCAATATGTTCTTTGAATGTACAAAGTTATTAGATTTACTTAAGTATTTCAATTAAAGCAGGATTTACCTAACGGTGAAAAAGTTCTCCAAAATGACATTTGTTGGTGATGTTTACGGACAATCATTTAATATTAAAAATTACATTTAAATTTATGATTCCAGAAATTTATTCGTAATAGTAATCGTAGTCGTTATAGTATGATTGTTCTAATGTTCCGTCTGGTGAAAGATAATATGTATTTGCACCTATTTCAACATAAGCTTTTCCTCCGTAAAAAGAATCGGCATAGTCAAATTTAAAATCAATAACAATTTCACCTTTTTGATTTACGTATCCAAATTTTTTATTCATCTGTATTGGGGAAAGTCCTTCGCTAAATAGTAGTTTTTTATTTAAATATTCTTTAAGCAAATCGGAGTTTTCGATAACTTTAAAATTTTTATCAAGTAACACTAATTTACCACCAATGTATGAAAGAGCGTAACCGTTGCTGAATCCGTAAAGTAAATCGTACCAGTCTGAAACAATAACATTTGATTTATTAATAAATGCAGATTTATAAACTCCATCAACCGATTTAGAAACAATTCCATAACCATCAGTAAAAGGAGTTGCATTTTCGTATTCGCAAGGAACAATAAGTTTTCCTTTTTTGTTAATGTAGCCGTATTCATAAGTATAATCGGCGTTTTCATCAAATGCAACTACAGCCATTTCGTCAGAAAAATCGTTGGTTAAATCGTAAATGTAGTCCACAACAAGTTTTCCTTTTTTGTTAATATATCCGTATTTATATGAATATGTTATTGGGTCGTATTGATAAGTTACTGCCATTCCCGAAACCATATCCCCTAGGTAATCAAATTCATAGTCTATAACAAGATTTCCTTTTTCGTCAATCATACCATATTTGTAAACATAATCATCAGTATATGTATTAACAACAGCTCTACCTTCACTAAAATTTCTTAAACCTTGATAAACAGGGTCTAAAATATAATCACCTTCGGCATTAATAATTCCGTAATTATATCCGAAAGACGATGATGGAACAGCAACAATAGCATTTCCGTTTTTAAATTTTTCGGCATAAGAGTATTGTATATCAATAACAAGTTTGCCAGATTTATTAATATATCCGAATTCGTTATAATAATCGTAATTTAAATCAAGTTCAACAGCAGCTAAACCTTCGTCTGAAAATTCGCCGATTGATACATACCATTCGGAAATTATTTTACCTTGGTCGTTAACCAGAACAGTATTTGGTTCGCCGTAATTAGTAACCGATTTTGAAATTTTTGTTAAACCATCAGTGAAAACGTAGTCTTCAGCTAATCTTTGTTTTATGATTTCAATATTATCGGTTTCTTTTCCGGTTTGGTCAACAAGTACAAACTTATCATATTTGAGAGCAATTGCTGATTTGTCTTTGAAAGGCAAAACAAGTTCGTACCAGCTCTGAAAAGTTTTACCGTTTTTATCGATGTAAGTCATCATAACATTGTAGTCGAATTTTTTCTGAACAATTGCAAAACCTTCTGAAAAACTTTCGGCAGAAGAAAATTGATAATCAACAACTAAATCACCGTTTAGGTTAATGTACCCGTAGTTTGTTTCGTAAGTTTCGGTATCATAAATTCCAACAACAGCCATGTTTTCGGAGAAATCGTAAGCATAATCAAACTGCGGTTCGATAACTGTTTCGCCTTTAATGTTTATGTAACCGTATTTGGTTGCGTAATCGGTTGTATAATCTGAAAAAAGAATCATTCCGTTTCTAACGTTTCCGAGATAACCGTAATCTGGTTGTAAAATAATTTCGCCTTTTGTGTTTACTACTCCGTATTTAGTTGTGTAATCTACAGGGTTGTATATGCTGAAAGTAGCAAAATCGTTATCAAAAACAAAAGCATTTTTAATTGTTTCGTTAAATAGAACATCGTCATTAATTTCGTTACCCGAAATGTCAAATAATCTGAATCTTTGTTCGTCGCCGGTTAAGAAATAGTTGTCGTCAACGTTAATAATTGTTTTTGTCCAGTCGCAAATTTGATAAATGTCGTTGTTAAATATGCTGTAAAGTCCATCTTTTTGAATTTTAAACATATCAGTACCATAATTTTCAATGCTTTGACACCAATCAGTAACAACATCACCTTGTTTATTTATAAGTGCATAAGAATAAACGTAGCTGTCGCCGTAATCAGAAACAATAGCGTAATTGTTAGAGAAATTGTAAACATAATCGTACTGAGCATCAATAACTATATTGCCTTGTTCGTCAATAAATCCATAAATATAATAACTATCTGAGGTTGTTTTACTGAAAGCAGCTAATCCTTCGTAGAAATAGAAATTTGAATTAAGTAATTCCTGACGTTTTGCTTGGTCAACTTTAATTCCTTGCATATCAATAAAATCTATTTTGTTATCGGATATAACCTGATATTCTTCACCATAAGAATTAGGAATAATAGCATCGTACCATTCTGAAATTGGTTTACCGATAGGATTTATAAATGCAGATTTAGGTTGGTTATTAACGAGTTTTTCAGCAATATAAACCTCGTCGGTAACACGAGTTAAGTTATTATAATATTCGGTTACAACTTCACCTTTACGGTTAATAAGTGCATAAAGATAAGTATAACTAGGATAAATAGTTTGTGTTATTATAGCATAATCTCCATAAAAATCGTTGATATAATTGTTAGAAAAATCAATAATTAATTTTCCTTCTCTATTGATAAAACCATATTGATAATTAGAATTTTGTACTTTTGCCAAACCATCATTAAATGGATATGCGTATAGATAAATAAAATCAATTACAGTATTTCCTTCTATGTCTATATAACCGTAATAACCATCTTTTTGTACGCAGATTAAACCTTCAGAGCAAGTTGTTGCATAACTATAAGGTGTTTTGTTAATTTCGTCTCCGGCTTCGTTAACTACGTAATATTTATATGTATAGTTCTCGCCATAATTTTCGGTAATAGCAACACCTTCGTTAAAATAATATGCATAGTCATATTTATAATCAATAACCAAATTACCTTGTGCATCAGTATATCCATATTTATAACCGGTATCTGTGTAATTACTTACAGCAGTTAAATTTGAACTGAAACCGTTATAATCAGTTTCGTTACCTTGTTCGTCTAAAGTGTAATAAAATCCACCACGTTTAGTAACAGCGTTTCCGTTGTGTTCGGTAACAAAATAATACCAGTTACCGATTTTGTTTTTATTTTTATCGACTAAAGCATATTTATTTTCGAATTTTACAAAATTTAAACCACCTAATGTAACAAATTCAGCCGTTTGGTCCCATGCCCAAGTTGAAGAAAGAAGTTTTCCGGTTTGGTCTATTGAATTAGTTTTACCATCGAGCAGAACTTTAGCGTTTCCGTTTTCAAAATCAGAAATATCGTCGTATAAAGGTTGAATAATCCAATCAAAATTTTGGTCAAGTATTCCTGTTTTTCCTGATGTAACAGCTTTTCTGGAATCCGCTTTTGTATCTTCAATATAAGAAAAAGATGTAAGAGAGTTATCGGTAGATTTGAAAATTGTTGGTTTTCCGAATTGAGTTAATATTGCAATTTTGTCGTTAAAAATTTCAACAGTGTCATATATGTCTGTAAGTAATTCGTCTTTGAGATTTGTAATAGCATATTTTTTTCCGCATTTAATTATTTTGTAATTTGGAGTTTGATTAATAATATCATAAGCAAAAGGTTGTAAAATTGTACCTTCAGTATTAATAAACGAAACTTTTAAATCTTTGTAAACTTTTGCTTTTCCGTTCTCAAAATTATCGACTTCTTCATAAAATTCGCCAATTAGTTTTCCGGCTGAATTAATAAAGCCATATTTGTCGTTGTTGTTTTTTACTTTTGCAAAACCATTTTTGAAGGTGTAGATAGTTTTGTAAAAATCTGAAACAGGTTCGCCTTTAGAATTTGCAACTGCAAAAGCAGGTGAATAAGAATCTCCTTTTCTGATAATTGGAAACTGGTCGAAATAGGCAATCTGATATAAATACGGAAATAATTCTACGCCAGATTTTGTTAGATAAGTATATATTTCGGCGTTGTTTTCGCCTGTTTTTTTACCAACTTTTATAATGTCTCTATCATCAAAATATGTTGAATATGAAAAGGTATCTTCGACTAATGGTTCTCCATTGTATTTAAGAATGTTATAGCTGTAGTTATAGTTATAATTTTCGTAATCATAATCGTAATCGTATCCATCAGAATAATTGTAACTATCAGCATAATTGTAAGCTATTGAAATGCCTTCGAAATAATTACCTGCTGAAGAAAATACGTTGGAAGTTAGTCTTTTATTATTTTTGTCGATAAAAAAGTAATCGTAAACGTAAGTATTGTAATCATAATTCCCAACCAGGGCTTTTCCTTCGCTAAAATCGTAGGCAAATTCGTACTGAAAATCAATAAAAACTTTTCCGTTTTTGTCGATATATCCGTATCTGCTGTCTTTATAAGCAGAAAAAAGTCCATTGCTTAAGTAACCAATGTTACTATAAATAAATTCAGTAATTTCTTTACCTGTATCATCAATTATACCGTAATAAAGATAATAATATTCATCGTACATACCTGCAACTGCGTAACCTTCATAAAAATCGGCAAGATAATTATATTTACATTTAATAATTTCTTTACCGGTTTCGTCAATAAATCCATATAAATACTCTGTATAATATGTGTCCTGATTTTCGGTAGCAATTCCAACTTTGATTAAATTGTTGTATGTGCTTGTAATTTCGTCATATTTAAAATCAGTAATAATTTTCCCTGATTTATCAATTGCCGCATAAATATCTGAAAATCCATCACCATCTTCATCTTTACCTACAGAAGCAATATTTCCGTAAAATTCGCCAACGCTTGAATATTTATTTTGCAGAATAACTTTTCCGTTAATGTCTAATAATCCGTAAAATCCATCTTTGTAAAAAGAAATTAAATTTTCGTATTTGTTTGAAAGATTTTCGTACCAGCTTGATAAGATTTCTCCTTTTATGTTTATAAGTGCATATTTTAAATCTTTCTGAGCAATGTAAATACTGTCGGTTACATAAGTAAGATAATCATAATCTTCTGTAATTTTTTGATTTTTATTGTTAATTAAAAAATATTTTCCGTCTTTTTTAACATTTGCAACTTCGCCATAAAAATATGACATTTCGTCGTACAGATAATCAATAACTAACTTGCCTTCGTTGTTTACAAAACCATATTTGAAAGTAATATTGTCTCCATTAATATTTTTACCGACACATGCTAAATCATTATAAAAATATATTGAGTAAACATATTCAAAATCAGAAAGTAAATTTCCATTTATATCGCATAAAGCATATTTTTCGCCATTGTAAACCGAATTTATAGTTTGATTAATTGGTTTCCACTTGTCTTGTATTACACCTTTTGTGTTGATAGTATTGTATTTATCAATATCGTAAACAGTTGCTTCTCCGTCTGAAAATGCAGTTGCATTTCCATAAGGAATTGAAAGTGTAACATTTCCTTTTTCATCAATATAGTTACATTGCCAAATTCCAACTACTTGTGGTAAAGCATCTCCGTAGATATCAAAATTAAATCTGAATTTATTTGAGAATTCAAATTTTGATATATCAGCAAGTTTACCGTCTTTATCAACAAGTTTGTATTTTACATTAGTTTTTACCAAAGCCAATCCGTCAGAAAAAACAGAGGCTTTGTCATATTTACAAGGAATTATTGTATCTCCAGAACTATTTATATATCCGTATTTTCCTTGGAAGTTTGTAACAGGCACTAAATCTTGAGCATTGATACTCACAAATATAGTCGCAAAAATTAATATTAGAATTAAATTTTTCATTTTGTTTATATTAAGTTAATATTGGTATTAAACGTATTTTTGAGTTAAATTAAGATGTTTTTATGTTAAATTAATAAATAGGTAATTCTGTTGTTGATAATTCGGAAACGTAGAAATAATATCTTTCACATTTTCACATTACTAAATACCCAAAATCCTAAATTCCTATAGAGATAATTGTTTTCCGAGTTCGTAACATTTCATTAGAAGTTCATAATTTTTCAAATAATCAATTTTAGCTAAAGATGTAGATAATTCCATTTTTCCATATAGAATTTCTAATTCATTTTCTGATTTTTCAATTTGTTTAACAATTCCCAACCTAGTAGCCTGGATAATATGAAAACGATTTTCGATACCCATTATTGAAGTTATGTATTCAAAAAGTTCGATAACAGGTTTTGAATCAATATTATCAGAAGAGCCCATACTCAAAATAATGACAAAATCCTTGTTCCAAAGTTGATGCGGAGTGTGGTTTAAACCTGTTTCGGTAATTTGTACTTTTACAAACGACCTAAACCTGTCGACAATTTTTTTTAGTGCTGCTGTTAAATGATGAAAATAAATAGGAGAACCAAAAACCAGAACATCAGCTTCTAAAATTTTTCTACTAATATCAGTCCAATCATCAGTTGAAATAGAACATCTTTTAATTAAGTTACATCTGAGGCAACCGGTACAATATTCAATATTAATAAAATGTGGATTTATTTCTTCGTATATTGCTGCATTTAAAAAAGTTCCTTCTCTAAATTTATTTAATAAGGATGAGGTATTTCCATTTTTTCGAGGACTACCGTTAAAGGCAAGTATTTTTTTCATTTTTAGTTAGTTATTCGGTTTTTTAAAGCTAACATAAGTAATAGTTAGTTAAATTATTTAAACCATAAAGTACACACAGAACACAAAGTTATGAATTATAAGTAATTAAATATATATTATTAAAAGCTATAAGTATCAATATTTAAATAAATTGAAAAAGTTTACGAAGTAGAAATTTTTAAAAAAAATTAATTTCCTAAATATTATTTATTTAAAAGATGTATTCTTAAAATAATCGCTCAAAAACGAAATTTTATCATTTTCGAAATGAAAAAGAGTAACTCCTCTATTATTGTAATCGCTGTCGTCTAAATATTTACCTTCGTTTGTCCAAATTAAACATGCTTTGTCGTGGTCAAAAAGCATTTCTATAATTGTAAATTTTAGTGTTTTGTATTTTCGGTGCAATAATTTCAAAAAAACAATGAATTTTTTATCACCTTCAATTTGTTCAATTCCCGGAAAATCGAAAATAATATTTTCATTTATAATTTTCTGAACTAAAATCATATCACGATTGTTCATTCCTTCAAAAAGGTTGATAGCAAGTTGTTTGTTAATTTCTAGTTTTTCCATTTTATTTAAATTTTCAAATTAATGTAAAAGTAAAAAAAATCAAATATTTTCAAACAAAATCAGTAAAGAATTATTTCTGAATAGAAAATAAGTTATGAAAATTTAAATGAAGTTACATATTATCAAGAGATTTAAAAAATGGTTTTCTTTTTAAAAGTCGAATCTTGATACTTTTAAATTACATTATTAATCTTTACCTTCGAGCAAAGGAACAAATACAAATTTCCCGAATAATTCTTCTTCAAAATAATTTTCAGAAACTTTTGTTATAACTTTCATTATTTGGATATCAGCATCTCCAACCGGAGCAACTATTATCCCACCAATTTTTAATTGACTTTTTAAATCATCTGATATATAAGGCGCAGCAGCAGTAATCAATATTTTGTCAAAAGGTCCATAAGTTGGAAGTCCTTTGTAACCATCTCCGTAGAAGAAATACGGATTGTAGCCAAGCATAGGTAAAAAAGTTATAACCTTTTGATAAAGTTCACGTTTACGTTCAATAGTATAAACTCTTGCACCCATTTCAAGTAAAACAGATGTCTGATAACCACTTCCTGTACCAATTTCGAGAATTTTATCCCCTTTTTTAATACCTAAAAGTTGTGTTTGAAAAGCAACTGTATATGGCTGAGAAATTGTTTGTCCTGCAAAAATTGGAAGTGCAATATCCTGATATGCTTTTTTTTGTAATGCATTATCAATAAAAAAATGACGTGGAATTTTATTGATAGCCTCAAGTATCTTACTATCAGTAATGCCTTTACGATATATTTCTTCAACTAATTTTTTTCGTAAGCCTTTTTGCAAAAACGAATCGTGCATAATTTTCTAATTAAAGATGTAAAGTTAATAAAACTTTTTTTTAGAAATAATCCTTTTTATGATTTATTAAATATTTTTTATTCGATTTTGACTAAATAATTGTATTTTTATAGCCCGAAATATTGCAAAAATTGCTTTAATGAACAATAGACTTCACACGTTAAAATATATATTTACAGACACTTTGGCGGCATCGGCGACCTGGTGTTTATTTTTTATTTTCCGAAAAACTTATATCGAACCCAAAATTATTAAAACAGTAACTTTTGAACCCGATTTTAATTTTTATTCAGGATTGATATTAATCCCTTTATTTTGGCTTTTATTATATTACTTATCAGGATATTATAAAGATATTTACAGAAAGTCAAGACTTAAAGAACTTTGGCAGACATTTATAGTTGTTACTGTTGGTGTAATTATAATTTTCTTTTCGTTTATTCTTGATGATACAATTTCCTCATATAAAGATTATTATCAATCATTAATTTTTGTTTTTACAACACAGTTTTTTGTAACTTACATTCCACGAGTTACACTAACTACGTTAACAGTTAAAAGATTACAAACACGGAAAATCGGATTTAATACTTTGCTTATAGGAAGTAATGGAAAAGCGTTACAACTTTTCAAAGAGTTTGAAGATCAACCAATTTCAACCGGAAATAAATTTATTGGATTTTTGAACATTCATGATAAAAAAAATCCGCAACTAGAAGAATATATTCCACATCTGGGAAGTTTTGAATCTTTGGAAGATATTATAATTAAAAATAATATCGAAGAAGTTATAATTGCCATAGAATCAAGCGAACACGACGAAATTGGACGAATTTTAAATAAACTTCAGCTAATTGATGTCGTAATAAAAGTTACGCCAAGTATGTATGATATTATTACAGGAATTGCAGATATTTCAGCACTTTATGGCTCACCTTTAATTGAAATTCCAAATTCGGTAATGTCTGCTTTTCAGGAAAATATTAAAAGATTAATGGACGTAAGCGTTTCATTTTTAACATTGTTTATATTCTCACCTTTGTATATTGCTACAGCTTTGGCTGTTAAATTTTCATCAAAAGGACCGATTTTTTATTCTCAGGAACGAATAGGAAAAAACAGAAAACCATTCAAAATCTTGAAATATCGTTCGATGTACTTGGATTCTGAAAAAAATGGACCTGAATTATCCTCAAAAAATGACAGTCGAATTACAAAAATAGGAAGATTTATGCGAAAAACCAGACTTGATGAAATACCTCAGTTTTTCAATGTTTTAAAAGGTGATATGTCACTTGTTGGTCCGCGTCCTGAAAGGCAGTTTTATATTGACCAAATTGTTATTAAAGCTCCGCATTATTTACGTTTGCATAAAGTTAAACCCGGCATAACTTCTTGGGGACAAGTTAAATTCGGTTATGCCGAAAATATTGATGAAATGGTTGAACGACTAAAATATGACATTATTTATCTCGAAAATATGTCGCTTTATGTTGATTTGAAAATTTTGATTTATACTGTAAAAATTGTTTTTAAAGGAAGCGGAAAATAGGTAATTTTAAAATCAAAATAATTGTAAATAAAAATAAGAATGTGTCTTATGCTAATAAATTGAATATGTAAGTTATACAATTAAATATTGATTTTAAATCTGCTAACTAAATCTTCTTAATTTTCAAATTATTGATATACTAAATTGTTAGAATAATTTGGATTTTGTGAATTCTAAATTATTGAAAATTAATAAACTATTTTAAAATTTACATATTTTCAAATTCACAAATTAGTATAATATGAAATTAAAATGTATAGCAATTGATGACGAACCACTTGCTTTAAAACAAGTTGTGAGTTATATTGACAAAACACCTTTTTTAGAATTGGTTTTTCAGTCGAATAGTGCATTAAAAGTATTAGAAGTTATTGGAAATAATGAAATTGATTTAGTTTTTTTGGATATTCAGATGCCAGATTTAACCGGTATTGAATTTGCCAGACTTATGAATAAAGATATAAAAATAATTTTCACAACTGCCTATCAGCAATTTGCTTTAGAAGGATTTAAGGTTGAAGCTGTTGATTATCTTTTAAAACCTTTTAATTACGAAGAATTTTTAAATGCAGCCGGAAAAGCTCTTAAATATTTTGAATTGGTTTTTCAAGCCGAAAATAATGTTAAAACTTCTGAAAATTACTTGTTTGTTAAGGCTGACTACAAAATCAGAAAAATAAATTTTGACGACATTCAGTTTATCGAAGGTTTGAAAGATTATGTAAGAATTTATATTGAAAATGAAAAACCCATAATGTCGTTAATTAACATGAAGTTACTCGACCAGAAATTACCTTCCGATAAGTTTATGCGTGTTCATAGGTCATACATTGTTAATCTTGAGAAAATTAATGTAATTGAACGAAACAGAATAATTTTTGGCGATAAATATATCCCAGTAAGCGATGGATATAAAGATGAATTTCAGAATTTTATAAACCAAAGGTTTTTATAATTTCAGTTATATTTTAATTATTCTCTTTTATAATTTAACATTCGTTTTATTTTAATTCTACTTTAACAGATTAAAAAAAGTATTGCAATTTCAATTAAATTAGATATTTAATACAATAACAAACCTTTAAAACTCTAAAAAATGTCATCTTGAACTTTTTCATGAGCAATAGCGAATAAACGAACTTGTGGAACTTTTTCAGCGAAGCTAATTGAAATATGGAAAATTATAAAATGTTAATATGGAAATCCGAAAGTTTTTCAGATTACTCACTGAGTTTCGTGAAAGAGTTTTCTTTTTATAACTTTATTTGATACATCCACAAGATGCTTTCAGCATGACATTTAACAAAACAAACAAATCTGTTAAAGTAGAATTAGTAATTTATAATATACAATTTATAATTCATAATTTATAATTAGGAATGAAATGTTTCCACTAATTTGCACAATCATATTATTCAGGAATTTTAAAAAAGCGGGGTTGTATAATTTTATTTTGTTTATTTTTTTTAATAAATTGAAATTTGTAATTTTGAAAATGTATTTTTACAGAAAACATTTTTTATTTTTAAACTTTTACAAGTTTTAATAATCAAACATTTAAAATAAAGTAGTTTATAATGCGAATTGCCGTAAATACAAGATTGTTAATTACCGGAAAAATGGACGGAATAGGTTGGTTTTCATTCCACTCTCTAAAAATTTTAGTGAATAAAAATCCGCAGCACGATTTTTTTTTTATTTTCGACAGAGATTTTGATGTTAAATATATTTTTAATCAAAATGTAACACCAGTAATTCTCTCACCTCCAACTCGTCATCCTTTTTTGTGGTATATCTGGTTTGAACATCGGATACCTGCAATTCTCAAAAAATATAAAATTGATTTTTTCCTTTCTCCTGACGGATTTTTATCGTTAAATTCTGATGTTCTATCACTTCCTGTAATTCATGATATAAATTTTGCACATAAACCCGAAGATTTACCTTTTTTTACACGAAGGTTTTATAATATTTTTTTTCCGAAATATGCTAAAAAAGCAAAGCGAATTGTAACAGTTTCAGAATATTCAAAACAAGATATTTGCAAAACTTATGATATAAAACCAGAAAATGTAGATGTTGTTTACAACGGTTCAAGTTCGCTATATAAACCTGTAAGTAAAAGTGTTAAATTAAAAATTAAAAAGAAATATGCAGAAGGAAAAAATTATTTTATTTTTATTGGAAGTTTGCATCCACGAAAAAATGTTCCACGTTTATTTCAGGCATTTGAATTGTTTAAAAAACAGACAAAATCTGATTTCAAATTGGTAATTGTTGGTGGAATGATGTTTAAAAATCAAGAACTTAATAATGTACATTCGCAAATGAAATTTAGTTCTGATGTTATATTTACAGGTCGTTTGGCTCCTCAAGAACTCAAAAATGTACTTGGCTCGGCTTTTGCGCTAACGTTTGTTCCTTATTTTGAAGGTTTTGGAATTCCAATTCTGGAAGCAATGCACAGCGAAATTCCGGTAATAACTTCAAATATAACTTCAATGCCTGAAGTTGCTGGAGATGCTGCTTTGTACATTGACCCATTTTCGGTGGAATCAATTAAAAATGGTATGGTTACGTTGTATAATGATAAAAAATTACGAATTTCACTTGTCGAAAAAGCTAAAATTCAGCGTGAAAAATTCAGTTGGGAATTAACTGCAGATAAACTATGGAGGAGTATTGAAAAATGCCTGAATTAAAAGCATTTTACACCCAAAACCTAATAGAAGCCGGTTGCGATGAAGCTGGTAGAGGTTGCCTAGCAGGACCTGTTTTTGCTGCTGCAGTAATTTTGTCTAAAACATTTAACAATAACTTATTAGATGATTCAAAAAAACTCTCTGAAAAAAACAGATACTATTTACGTGATATAATTCAGAATGAGGCTGTAAGCTGGGCGGTTGCAAGTGTCGATAATTTTGAAATTGACAAAATAAATATTTTAAATGCTTCAATTTCAGCAATGCATTTGGCTATTAAAAAATTACAAATAATACCTGAATTTTTAATTATCGATGGAAATAGATTTAAAAAATTTGAAGATATTAATCATCAAACAATTATAAAAGGAGATGGAAAATTTTTTTCTATCGCAGCTGCTTCTGTTCTTGCAAAAACTTACAGAGACGATTTTATGCTCGAAATTCATCAGAAATATCCACAATATAATTGGCTTAAAAACAAAGGATATCCAACTTTAGAACATCGTATTGCAGTGCAAAATTTTGGTCAGACAGAATATCATCGAAAGAGTTTTATGAAAAATCATTTTCAAACGAAAATTGAATTTTAACACTATGAACAACAAAATTTTTATAATTTATTTTATTTTACAAATTTCAGTTCTTGAATTATATTCGCAAAATTCTATTTTCGAGCATTATGGAGTTGAAGATGGTTTACAAAGTTCCGAAATATATTCTCAGGCTCAGGATAATAGCGGATATATGTGGTTTGCAACAAGCAAAGGTGTTAGTCGTTTTGATGGTTACGAATTTAAAAATTATACGATGAAAGATGGACTTCCATCTAACTCAATTATTGAAATTTACGTCGATTATAAAGGTCGAATTTGGTTTTCGTCATTTGAAGGTGCATTGTGTTACTTTCAAAACGAAAAAATTTATCAGCACGAATTGAATGATACAATCAGAAAATTGTCAAAAAACTATTTTATTGATAATATTTGTATTGATACTCTTGATAATATTTGGTTTACACCAAGTTTGGGAGGTGTTTATAAAATAGAACCCAATAATAAAATATATTACGATTTTCCGAAAATTGATACAGATTTTACTTTTCTTTTCAAAGAAATGTCTAATGGATATATCTGGAGCAGAATACCTAACGGAAATCAAAAACCTGATTCTTTAGAACTTGAATTTAAAAATAATATCTATTATCTGAAAATAAGTAGGTTAACAAATCAAAGTATTAGACGGTTTTTACAAAAAACTAGCGAAAATACTTTTTTGTTATCGTTTGGAAATGTATTGCTGTTAATTAAAGATGGTCAGATAATTAATCAACTTGAATATGAAAATGATATTTCGGGTGTTTTTTCTGATAAAAAAGGAAATTTTTGGATAAGTGTAATGTACGAAGGGATTTATTATTACAATGATGGAGATTTAAATTCAAAAGCTGAGCTTTTTTTAAGAGGCAAATCTCCAATTTCGGTTTTTCAGGATAGAGAAGGAAATTACTGGATGGCAACAACTGAAGATGGAATTTATTTTGCTTCTTCTTTTCAGTTTAATACTTATAATCAGTTTGGTTTCAGTGAGTATAATATTCTTGCAATGGAAAATCAAAAAAATGATTTGTATTTTTCAACTTACGATAAACAGGTTTTTAAATGTAATGTTGAGTCGAACATAATCAACTATATACAAAATCTAAGTCTTACAAAAAAACGGAATTATGCTTTTCTTGATATTGTTGCTGATTCTGAAGAAAATATTTGGTTTCTTGGATACGAATTGCTTAAATTGAATGAAGATAAAGTTACAATAATAGATACATTAACAAGGGCATACAGTTTATTTGCTAACAAAAAAAGTCAAATTTTTGTAACAACGGCTAATGGTTTTTATGAGTTTTCAAAAGACACAATTACAAAACAATATTTCAATGAAAATATTTCGTCATCTAATTCTATTTTTGAAGATTATGATGGTACAATTTATCTCGGAAGTTTAAATGGACTTTACAAAATGCAAAATGATAATGTCGAATACCTTGGTAATAAATTTGAAGTTTTAAAATCGAGAATTAATGATATTAAAAAAATAAACAAATACTTGCTAATTGCAACAAGTGGTGAAGGTTTGGTAATTTTTAAAGACTCTGTAATTTTTCAGTTAACCCGCAAATCTGACTTGCTAAGTAATTTTGTTAACAATATTTTCATTGATAATGATAGTGTTTGCTGGATTGGAACAAATAAAGGTCTGTGTAAAATTACTTTCAACAATTCAAATTCTGAACTTAGTTATAAAATTGAAAAGTTTACAAAATCAGATGGACTTTTTTCGGAGGAAATTAAAGATATTGTGAGAATTAACGATTGTATTTGGTTAGGAACAAGCAGAGGTTTAATTTCTTTTTTTCCCGATTTTTTGAAAAAAGAAATTGTAACACCCAGTTTGTTGCTTGACAGTATATTAATTAACGATATTTCTATTTCTGATATCGAAAATCAATCGTTGAAATATAATCAGAATAATATTTCATTTTTCTTTAAAGCAATAAGTTACAGAGCAACACAAAAAATAAAATATAAATATAAACTCGAAGGTTTTGACGAACAATGGGTTGAAACCGTAAATCGTTATGCCAGATTTAGAAATCTTCAGCCAGGTGAATATATTTTTTACATAACTGCTTCATCTGAAGACGAAAACTGGAACGAAAATCCAATAAAAATACATTTTGTAATCAAAAAACATTTTACACAAACTATTGCTTTTGTTGTATTTGTAATTCTAGTTTCAATAATTGTGATTTTTTTAATTTTATACTTTATTTACAATAATTTACGTAAAGATATTGATAACAAAAGATTACTTCATATTTCAGAGCAGAAGGCATTACGGGCACAGATGAATCCACATTTTATTTTTAATTCACTTAACTCAATTAGAAGGTATATACTTGAAAATGATAACGATTCAGCCGATAATTATTTAACAAGTTTTGCTTCATTAATGCGACTTGTACTCGACAATTCTAATCAAAATTTTATTCCGCTAAGTACCGAAATCGAAACTCTGAAAAGATATGTTGAACTTGAACGAATGAGGTTTGATAATACGTTTGTATTCAATCTGCAAATAGATAAAAATATGCTTACCAACGAAATAAACATACCTCCAATGTTAATTCAACCTTATCTCGAAAATTCAATATGGCATGGTTTAGCTCCAAAAAAATCAGACGGAATACTGATACTGAAACTCGAAAAAACAACTGACAACATTCTAATTTGTACTATTGAAGACAACGGAATAGGTCGCGAAAATGCTGCTGAAATTGCAAAAAAAAGAAAGAATCATACTTCAACAGGTTTAAAAAATATTCAGGAAAGACTTGAACTTATAAATACAATTACAAACTCAAAAACTATTGTTGAATTTATTGATTTATATGATAATGAAAAAGTTGCAGCAGGTACAAAAGTAGTAATAAAAATTCCGTATTTGGCTTTTAACAAAATATAAACATAATAAATAAAGAATCTTATTGTTTTTTTTGAACTTTTATTTATTTTTATGAAAATTATTCAGATTCTGAATATAAGTAGTTAACTAACTTATTTATAAACAAATATAAAATGTCTGATAAAATTAGAACTATTCTTGTTGATGACGAAAAAAGTAGTTTGATTATTCTTAGGAAATTACTCGAAAAAAATTGCGAAAATGTTGAAATTGTATCTACAGCTCAGTCTGTTGAAGAAGGAATTAAAGTAATTGACGAGCTAAAACCAGATTTAGTTTTTTTGGATATTAACATGCCCGACGGTGATGGTTTTGAAATTTTAGAAAAGGTTGATTACAATAATTTTGAAGTAATTTTTACAACTGCTTTTGATAAATACGCTATCAAAGCTTTTGAATTTGCAGCTTTGCATTATTTACTGAAACCTATAAAACCTGAAGAATTAATTGAAGCTGTTGAACGTTATGAAACTTCTAAAAATGAAGATTTAACAGAAAAAATTAGTGTTTTCAGTAATAATTTGCAAAAAAATCCGGAAAGATTAATTCTGCCTTCTTCAAACGGGATTTCTGTTATTCAACTTGATGATATAATTAAATGTGAATCAAGCAATAATTACACTACTTTTTTTCTGAAAAGCAACGAAAAAATAATGGTTTCTAAGTCAATAAATAATTACGAAAAAATATTGTCCGAATCTCATTTTTGCAGAGTTCATAACCAGCATATTGTAAATTTGAAATATATCAAAAAATATGTTAAAGGTCGTGGTGGTTATATTGTTATGACAAACGATATGCACATTGATGTTTCCGAAAGCCGTAAAAAAGATTTTTTAACAAAATTAGGTGAATTTGCAATCGGATAATTTACAGGGGATAACAAATTTTAAGTGATAAATTACCAATTAAAGCATTAATTAATTTCAAAATATTAAATATATTTTATATATAATTCAATTTTAATACTATACATTTTAAAATAATCCTAATGAAAATGAAAAAATATTCTTTTTTAGTATTAATATCAACAATAATATTTTCTTTTTCGGCAATAGGACAAAATCCGTATGTGATAAATAAATTTGATGTTTCAATTATTTTAAATACAGATGGTTCGTTCTCAGTTACTGAAAATATTAAATTAAATTTTCAGGTCGAGCAGCGAGGAATAATTCGTCAAATTCCAGTAATATTTACAGCCGAAAATAATACAAATCAGATATTTGACACACCATTAAATCATTCGGGAGATTATACTATTTTTATTGATAATGTTATTGTCGAAAATAATGAATCAGAAATTTCATTTTCAGGTAATTACCTTGAAATTAAAATCGGTTCACTGGGTACATATTTAATAGGTGAGCAAAACTATAAAATTTCATATACTGTTTGGGGGGCTTTAAATCAATTTACTGATTTTACAGAATTTGCATGGAATATCACCGGCGATAACTGGAATGCCGAAATTCAGGAAGCATCATATTCAATTACTCTTCCACAAACTGCCAAAATTACTACCGACAGCATTTCGGTTTTTACCGGTATTCAGGGTTCTAAAGATAGTAATGCAACAAAAAACATTTCTGGAAAAATTATTTCAGGTAAAACAACAAGCGTATTATCAGCTGGTCAGGGGTTAAAAGCCTTTGTAAACCTTCCTTCAAATTTATTTAATTCTGTTAATATTCCATTGGAAAAAATTACAAACACTCAATATCTCAAAAATCTTGATTTATTGATAAATATAAACTCTGATGGCTCAATTGATTTTACTGAAACAAGAAAATATGTTTTATTGACAGCAAACTCTGTTTTTACTAAAGTATTTCCGGTTAATGATGTTAAAGATTTAAAATTTAGAAATTTAATACTTGAAAATACTTTTGTAGATATAAAAAATAATGGGAAAAATGTAGAATTTGATACTGTATTTTCGGTTTTACCAACAGAGAAAAGTTTATTAATTACAACTTTAGAACAATTGCTTGATACTGTTACTATTACAATATCTGCAAAAATTTGGGGAGCAATTGATTTTTCCGATTCTCTGGCGAGATTATCATGGGAAATTATTGAAAAAGACATTGATATTCCAATCGAAAAAACAACATTTAAAATAACTTCCGACAAAAAAATAAAGTTGAAAGAAGGAAATTTTCTAATACTTAAACCTGATATTCCTGAAAGTGTAAGTTATTCATTAAATGATGATAATACAATTACAGGATATCAAAATTATATTGAACCTAGTAAACATTTTTTTCAGATTATTTTTAATACATCTGAAGAAAATTTCCAAACCAAAAATATTCCGGTTGAAGTTTATGCAAAAGATTTTTATATAGATAATTTCAATACAAAAATAATTGTTCTTGAAGATGGAACTTTACACATAAAGCACACATTTGATGTTTGTTTTAAGCCCGGAAGTAAAACAGATTATTACGGAACTTTCAGTTTTGGAACAAGAATTCAGGATAAATACGAAAAAAGTTTTTTACCCGGAAATGGAGGTTTGGAGCTCGTATATCCAAAATGGAGAATTTTAGGAAATTATTTATTTCCATTAATTTATGACATTGAATCATCAAACTCATCTTTTCACAAAGACTCTTGGTCGCGATTGTTTACTTGGGAAGTAATTAATGAAGATTCTTCAAATGTTGTAACGTTCGATTATGAATATAAAATATTTAACGTACTCAAAAGTGATGGAGACAATTACATCTTAAATTATCCAATAATTCCGGCATTTAACGAACCTATAAAAAATGGAACTTTTACACTTTTTCTACCCGAAACTTCTGATGAAGGGATTCAAGAATTTAAAGGCTATATTATTGACCCTGAAAAAAATGAACGAGAATTTTTGATGCTGGCTAAAAGTTCGACTCTTTCTGGTGAATTTTCTAACCTGTTGAATAATAATGTTCCGATAATTAAAATTAGTTTTTCAAAAAAATATATTACAAAAGCCGCCGTAGGTAAAAAAATAAAATTGCTTGCACGAAATAATAAGCCTGTAATAATATTTCTAATAATTTTTGTTATATTATTGGTTGTATGGTATTTATATGGACGCGATACTGCATCTGAAGTTACAGAAAAATATTATGCACCAGAAGGAATAACATCAGCAGAAGCAGGTTTTTTGTGGGATAATAAATTGCATAAAAGAGATTTGATTTCTCTTCTTATTAGTTGGGCTACATTAGGTTATATAGAAATTGCCGAAATTGAAAAAGGTAAAGAATATAAATTGACGAAGCGAAATGGAGTTCCTTCACAAGCAATAGGTTTTGAAAAAATACTTTATAGTGCGATTTTTAAAGAAAATGCTAACGAAGTTTTATTAAGTTCGTTACGGTTTAAAATATTTCCTTCTGTAAAGCAAACCGAAAAAGATTTTAAAAGATTTTCGTCAACTCAAAATTTTTACAAACCGGGAACAATTGGGTTTAGTCGATTTTTAATTATTTTAAGTATAATTTTTGCAACAATTTCTGGATTTTCATTTTTAATAAATGCACATCAATCAGATTTTCAAGCTGGTATATTTTATTTTGTTGTGGCTGCTTTATTTTTTGCTTTCGGAAAAATAATGCCTAAATATGGTTCTTTTGGAAATGTAAAATATGCAGAATTACTTGGATTAAAGCATTTTATCGAAAATTCAACTCTTACAAAACTTGAGGAACTGGTCGAAAAAGACCCCGAATATTTTTCAAAAGTTCTTCCTTACTCAATTGTTATGGGAGTACATCAAACTTGGGCAAAAAAGTTTGAAGCAATTTCTAAAGACCGACCAGATTGGTATAAATATCCTCAAAGCCAAGGTTATACACCAAGTTTATTTACTGCTCGAATTATTGAATTTATGAATAGAGTCAATATTGTATTTCATTTAAGACCTCCAAAGCAAAGTTCAAATTCCGGAAATTTTTTCAAAAGTTTTTCTGGTGGAAGTTACAAATCTTCAGGTTCTTCTTCAAAAAAATATTCGTCGTCTTCATCATATAAAAGTTCATCGTCAAACAAAAGTTCATCGTCGTTCAAAAGTTCTTCAACCAGAAGTAGTTCTAGTAAACCAAAAAATGGTGGAGGTGGAGGGAAGAGCTGGTAGAATAGTGGGTTGTAATGAAATTATTTAAATAAGCCTGAAAACTGACTTTCTTCCAACTGAAAGGTGTATGGGAATTATTTTATTTTATAATTTTTGTGTAATTTTATCTTGATACTTATGCTCATATATTCAATTATTATATTACTTTTTAACTTTCAATATTTAATTAAAGTTCTGATAAAATGAAACAACGTAATTAAAATTCCAATACTTAAAAATAAAAAATAGAATATAAAAGGTATAAAGTTGAAACGTGCTTCGAACATATACCAACTTGTTTCGTCTATAAATTTATTATATTTAAAATCAGCAATAACATTTTTAAAATTTAAAGAATCTAATTCTGTTTTAGAATTTTTTGAATAAAACTCTTGTTCTGCACCATATTCACAATAAGGATAATACGAATTGAAATTAAGTTTATCATTCGGAGTTACAAAAATAAAACCGGTAAACACATGTTCATAATTTATTTCCTTGGAACCAAACGGATATATATCAACCCAACATTTTCCAAAAGGAGAATCCTTAAAATCAAAACCGCGTTTTTGGTTTCCAATTTCTGCAAAAGCTCTATCCCACAATCCGTAATGAACAGGATAATTAATACCATTTTTAGTTCTTGCTAATTGATTTACTAATATTTCTGAGGAAAAACAAATACATTAAATCAAGTAGTTAAGTATCGTTTATCTTGTTTCTTTGTTTGATAATTTAATATATTTGTTTGAATTTTTGATAATTACAGTTAAACAGACAATTT
>Ga0316608_1000376_pt1 | contig 22271 bp, 13 predicted proteins | sample MIS2016152B_MG_FD_207673 | JGI IMG/M metagenome (GOLD analysis project Ga0316608, IMG submission 207673) | Microbial mat bacterial communities from Middle Island sinkhole, Lake Huron, Michigan, United States - MIS.2016.152B | ecosystem: Environmental > Aquatic > Freshwater > Lake > Sediment...
CTGGGTGTATGGTAAACATATTTTTAAATTTATTACCGACATGGAAGGAGGTCCTCATTACGTTTTGATGGGAAAAAAGTTCTATATCAACAGTAAAGATTATTATTTCGGAATTGCAAGAGATGTGTCGTATCCTGTTAAAGATGAAAATGGATTAAGCGGTTGTAATGATTATTTTTTTCCGTTCTTTTTTACGCCTGATGATGATAAAATTTATCCGATTAAATTTAATTTAGAACTGAGTAATGAAAAAGAAAAAATGCCTGTATTAGAAGATACTGAATGGCTTACACTAGAAAATTCTAACAATGTAATAGATGTTATTGAAGATATTGAGATTGGAAATCAAGTGTTGCTATTTTTAATCCACCGGAAGTATTCTGATGAAACTATTTATTTAAATCTAACTGCCGAAATTAAAGATAATTGCGTTGAAATAATTAAAAAGAAAGTAACATACGAATGAATATAAATTTAGATAATGCTTCTGCAACATTTATTTTAGACGAGGTTATTGATGCTGTAAATCAATCAACAAAAGATTTTTATGCAAGTTCTCTAAATTTTAATAAATTATCGGATAAAACTATAATAGAAATTGAAAACTGCAGGAGAAAAATTGCTGAATTAGTAAACTGTAATTCAGAAGATATAATTTTTACCTCTGGCGGAACAGAAGCAAATAATCTGGCAATAATTGGTGCAATTAGAAAAAATAAGATTAAAACTGTAATTACAAGTCAAATAGAACACGCATCGGTAATAAATCCACTAAAATATCTCGAATTGCGAAAAGAAATTAAGTTGCTTTTTCTTAATCTTGATAAATTTGCAAATATTCAATTATCAGAACTTGAACAACTTTTAACCGACAATCAAAATTCATTAGTAAGTCTTTCACATTCTAATTACTTGACAGGAAATTTATTACAAATAAAGAAAGTTTCAAGAATTTGCAAACAATATAATTCAATTTTTCATTCGGATATTATTCAAAGTATGGCATATCTGAAAAATGATTTTGAGTCTATGGGAATGGACATTGCAACGGTTTCGGCTCACAAATTTCACGGACCTAAAGCTGTAGGTTTTGTTTATTTAAAGTCAGGAATTAATATTGAAAATATTTTATTTGGAGAAGATAATGAATACGGAATTAGACCTGGTACAGAAAATATTTCAGGAATTGTAGGTATGACTAAAGCTCTTGAAATTATGCAGTTGAATATTAAAGCAAATTACTCAAAATGTTCTGAAATTAAAAATATTTTTATTGAAAAACTAAACCAACTGAAAATCAAATTTGAAGTTTTTGGAAACACAGAAAGTGCATGTCTGCCAAATATTATAAATATAAAATTTTCAGATGAAAGCAATTCAGATTTATTACTAAAAAAATTAGCTGTAAATAATATTTTCGCAAAATCGGGTAATATTCCAAAACTCAATATTAACAATGCTATAAGATTTTCATTCAGCTTTTTAAATACAAAAGACGAAATACAGAATTTTAAATTTTAAATGAAAATTCTATACCGCATATAAAAAAATGAAATTGAGTTAAAATTGAAAAACTGAGGAAAATCATTAACATAACATTTACAATTAGTTAGGTATATTTTAAAAATACTTTTTTACAATCTTGGAATCTTCAAAAATGTTGTATTTACTACTAAATTCATGCTTTTTTACATGCTTTTTAAACAATCTTTAAAAAAACTTCTTTATTCAATCTCATTTTAAAAGATATTATTATTTAAATTTTGTTATCTTTGCATATCGACACTAAAATTTATTTTATTATGTGCTTGATATTAAGTTATTAAACAAAATTACAAATAATATGATAAATTTTTTTCTAACTTTAATTTCTTGTGCCGTTTTTTCTTTTGGAAATATAAATAATCAACAAGATTTTTATGTTCAACTTGTTAATATAGAGTATTATTCTTTTTGTGATTGCAGCGAAAATTCTCCTATTCTGGTTAGAATTAAATTTAAAGTTGAAAATGCCGAAATTTCAGATTTAAAGATGATTATAAAATATCCAACAGATATAACAGTTACAACAAAAATTAAAGAAAAAGATGATTCTGAAAATATTGTATATAGTTTTTGTACAAAAAAAGAATCGATTGTTGAATTTAATGCTTATTTTATTCAAAGTAATGGGTTGAAAAGTAACGAAATAAACATAAAATCGAAATTAAGTGATGCCGTTATTTATGAAACTATACCACCTATTCTTTCAATTATAAATTAAAAATTATTATTTTTCAAAAAAATCTATATATTAGACAATTACGAGTATTTTGTGATTTTATACTTTTAGTTTGGAAATATTTTTAAATGTTAAAATTACATAAAATAAATTAAAAAACCATATACTCAAAAATTTTTTCACTCTGAAAAATCAAACTATGAAACTTAAAATTGAAATATTACTCGAAAAAAATAAAACTGTAATAATAGAAAATCAGTCAAATGAAATTAAAGAATTTTTAATCAAAATTTCAGATAAATATCCAGACTGGGAAGAATTTATTCTTTCAAATCACATCAACAAACAAATCCGTATTTTGAAATTAAAAGATAGAATTATTCCAATAGGAAAAATTGCTGTTATTGGCAAGTTAATGAATTACTTAAATACTCATTACAAAGAATGGAAACGATTTGCAATAAGTGTAGCTGATTTTCCGAATGTTGCAAATTCAGATTTTAAAGAAGGTATGCTAATTCGCTTATTTGGAAGCAATACCAACCAATATAATTTAATAATGGGCAGAGATGGAGATAAAGTTAGTAGCTTTCAGGAAGGTAAATATTATGATTTTTCGGTCGAAAAAAATAAAAAATATAAGTACAAAATATTAAGCGAAAATTTAATAAATTTCGAAGAATATAAATTATTTGAATGGCCTGATTCTAAAAAATAATTTGTGATGTACTTTAAATTAAAGCAGTTTATTAAGATTTTAATACCACGAAAGTTATTATTTAAGTTTGAATTAGTTTTTCGATTTTTTATTTATATGTTTTATAAAGGACACAAATATGAATGTAATATTTGCAATAAAAGACTCAATAATTTTATACAACTAGCTAACAAAGATAAACTTTGTCCTTATTGTGGAAGTATTTCACGTAATAGACGACTTTGGGAAATTTTGAAATCAGGTTTTTTAAATCAAAATTTGAAAATACTTGATTTTTCGCCTTCTAGAAGTTTATACAGAAAATTGTCAAAAAAATATCCCACAACATACACAAGTTCTGATATTTCAGGCGATTTTATCTCCGAAAAACATTTTGATATAACAAAAATAGATTCTGAAGATTCTGCTTTTGATTTGATAATTTGCTATCATATTCTAGAACATATTGAAAACGATAAAGATGCTATGAATGAGCTTTTTAGAGTTCTTAAAATTGGTGGGAAATGTTTAATTCAAACACCTTTCAAAGATGGAGAAATTTACGAAAATCCTGAAATTATTCTGCCTGAAGAAAGACTTCTTCATTTTGGACAACAAGACCATGTAAGGATATATTCAGTGGAATCGCTCAAAGAAAGACTCATCAAATCAGGTTTTAGTGTCGAGATTCTAAAATACGAAGAACAAATCAATAATTATAATGGCTTCAATGAAAATGAAAAAGTTTTAATATGTTCAAAATAGAAGGAATTTTGAGATATAATTTTTAATAATTGATATTCCGTAAATTATAATCAGCAATAAATCTCACAACCAACTAAATTCACAAATTCTCAAATTTAACAATCTGTATGACAAAAATATTAATTTATATAAAATATTAAATTTCTGTGAACTCTGTGTCTCTGTGTTCAATAGTTTTAAAAATTACAAACTTTAATTAATTTCTTCAAAATCATTTTTTTCCGAAATATATTTCAAGCCATTTTCTTTCAACGATTTATTAAAAAGGTCAACAGTCATTTTTCCGGTTCTCCATAATTTTAACTCATCTTGAAATCTGGAAAGTTTAATAAAAAGCCATTTTATTTTTTCATCTTCAATATCCTCAATATTAATATTTACCGTATCAGAATTTACAGATTTTTCTTTTTTTATTTCTTCTTTTTTATAAGTTGTAACCTGATTTATTTCATCAATACTATCTTCCATCAGATAATCGATTCCAGACTTGAAACTTTTTTTTGACATACTTAATTTGTTAAATATTAATATTTTAACTTAAAATATTTAATCTACTTTTTCTCTCTTTTCAAAATTTCTTTACACAAATTTCCATAATCTTCAGCACCATTACAATCTTTACTGTATCTGAAAATATCCAACCCTTGACTTGGAGCTTCGGCAAGCGAAATATTTTCTCTGATTTTAGTATTAAAAACTTTATCCTGAAAATATGTCATTATTGTATCAACAACATCTCTGTGCAAAACTTTACGTTTATCGTACTGAGTTACAAATACTCCGGTAATTTCAATTCGTTTGTTGAGTCTCTTTTTTACTTTGTTAATAACTTCTATAATTTTTGTTAAACCTTTAATTGCCAAATAATGAGATTGTAGTGGTATAAAAACTTCATCGGCAGTTGTTAACGCATTAATTGTCAATAAACCAAGCGAAGGCGGACAATCAATTAAAATAAAATCGTAATCGTCTTTCAATTTATTCAGAGCTTCATCTAAAATATACTCACGTCCGGCTTCAGAATTCAGTTCCATTTCGGCTCCAGATAAATCTAAAGTTGAAGCAATTATATCCAGATTTTCATAGATATTTATTGGTGTAAGTTCGGCTTCACCTTTTAAAACTTCATAAACTGTAAATTCAGGTTTATTTACTCCAAAACTCTGAGTAAGATTAGCTTGAGGGTCTAAATCAATAAGCAGAACTTTTTTCTTTAAATTTGCCAATCCTGCACCAATATTTACTACCGAAGTGGTTTTTCCAACCCCACCTTTATGATTACTAATTGCAATTGTTCGTCCCATGATTTTAATTTTTTTGTAAATATGCAATTATCTTGCAAATTATGTACTTTTATTTGCTGATTTTTGATTTTTTTTCAAAAAGTTTGTAAAAATTCAAAAATAAATAAAATTTTATTGATAAAAATACAAATTGTAACTTTTTGTTTAAAATTTAGTGGTATTAAATTTGTATTTTATTCATATAATTATCAATTTTATGCTGAAAATTTGTATAGATAATTGTAAGCAACTGAAAACAAGTTTATAATTGATAAATCTATTTTAAATTAATATTTTTTACACAAAAATAAATGGCACAATATCAAGCAGGATATTTTATTGAAGGAATAAAAAAATTGTTTATTCGGGATAAAGATTTTGATAAAATTTCGGCAATTATGCACGAACTATCATTTTTCGAACTCGAAACCGAAAATGATTTATCAAAAAGTTGCAACGATTCAATTGTTTCTGTTTTTAATAATATTATTACCAGAGGACTACCTGCTTTGCCATCAACTTTTATCGAAGATTTTATTTCAACAACTTTTTCACGAACCCGTAAAAAAACTTCAGAAAATAATAATCTAGAATATAATTTTATAAATGACGATTTAAAAAAGCTAATATACAGAGCTTTACATATTATAGAACCGCGTTTGACATTAAAACAATTCGAAAAAAATATTAAAAAAACAAAAGATTCAAAAGAAAACTCAATAAATCAGTTTTTGTTTGAAATGATACCCATTCATTATGGCGAATATTTTTTGCAAATAATTGAAAAAAACAGAGATATAGAAAATCTATGTAAATATAATGATAATTTTAAAAACGATTTAAATTATCTGAAATCATCAAAAGAATATAATTTTTTGAGCCAAACTACTGATTTTACAATCGAAATACCGTACATAGAAAAAGAACAAAAAGGAATAATTATAGATTTAACAGATAATATTAATATTGAGAGTATTGATTATAAACTGGAAGAAAAAAAACAAAATTTTCTGAAAAATTTGAAATGGAATTATATCCCTAAATTTCAAAAAATTAGCTTTCAGGAAAATGAAGCAGCAATAGAACAATTATCATTTTTTACATTTAATTCTTTTTTCGACAATTTAAGAAATAATTTTAAAAGTCCATTATATAAAATACCTGAAGGTCTTGATGTTATGCAAATAACTTTAAGTCCGTTAGGTGTAGCAAGAATTGAGAAAACTTTAGTAGAATTTATACTTTCGGGAAAATTAAGTCTAGATGCAGAAGAATGGAAAATAGCTGTAATAGAGCGAGATATACCATGTGCTTTTGTTGCAATTGAAGATTTAAAACATCATTTCAAAAAACTTTTTCTTTTGGAAGGAAAAGAAAGAGTTTTGCCAAAAATCAGTCTATCAGTCTTTTTTACCGAAGAATTTGTAGAAGCTGAATTAAATGTACTTTATCAGGGCGAAAAACATCTTATTTCTGAATTTAAAGCAGATGTAGTTTTTGATTTACTTATAGATATCTCAATATTAAGTAGAAAAGACTGTGATTTTGAAAAACTTATAACGTGTTCAAAAAATACTGCAAAAATAAGGTCTGTAAAAAATATAAATTCAGCCAGAGTTTTTCAGACCGAAGATTTGATTTTGTATAAACCTATTATTGATGTAAATATCAATAAATCAGAACAAGATGAAGACGAGGAAACAGCTTCGCAAGATGCTTTACGATTTTTCCTGAAAAGTATTTTTAGGAAAAATGATTTTTTAGAATCCCAAATTGAAATTCTGAACGAGGCTTTACAACTCAAAAATACTGTTGCCGTTGTTCCATTTACAGCCGGAAAAACAATTTGTTACCAACTTGCAGCAATGTTACAACCGGGTATTTCGCTGATAATAAATCCAGTAATGTCTGTAATGAAAGAGCAATTCGACCAGTTGAAAGATTTGGGAATTGATGGAATTTATTACCTGAATTCGTCTCAAACTCGTTTTGCAGACAAGCAAAAAGCAAAAGAGAAAATAAAGAACGGTGAAGCAATTATAACATTTTTTTCAGCCGATAGACTTCAAAATGAAGATTTTAGACACTTACTAACATCAATGAATTTAGCTGAGAAATATTTTGCTTATACAATTATTGACGAAGCACATTGTATGTCAGAGTGGAGCCACGATTTCAGAGAAGCATATTCAACAATTCCGGTAAATGCAAATTTGTACTGTAAATCAAAAAATACACCAGATACACCAATAATTGCTGTAACTTCTTACGCTTCGTATGACGTTATTAACGATATTTCAGCAAAACTTAAAATTGTTAATAAACCTGTTACAAAAGAAAAAGAGAAAACTTCGCTTAATTACGAATTTATTAAAATTGAAGTCGAAAATATTAAAGAAATCTCTGAAACAGAAAAGGTTAAGAACGCAGTAAACATAAAAAAACAGATAAAAACAATCGAATATATTGAAAATTCTTTGACCGAAAAAAACACTACATTAGTAATTTGTCCAGATAAACGAGGACTTTTGAGTGTAGATTCCACAAATAATGACGGATTGTTTTCAAAAGTATTCAACACATTAAAAAACAATAAAATATCAAAATTTGAAGGTGTAATTGATGATGGAAATTATTCTGTTGGCGGTATAAAATCTGCCGAATCTTATGAAAATTATAAAAATTTCAAAAATAATGAATTCTCTGTATTAATTGCAAATAAATCTATTGGTATAGGATTGAATAAAAGTGATTTACGAGAGATTATACATTTAAATATTCCATTATCAGTAGAAAATTTTGCACAAATAAATAACAGAGCCGGAAGAGATGGTAAATTAGCTGATATTAAAGTATTTTACAATAACAACAAGTATAAATTTTCAGATAAAGAATATAAATCTGATAATATCGGCGAAATTAATTTTCTTAATATCGAAAAAGAATCAAATATTGATATTGAAAATCAGACTGAAGTTTTCAAAAAAACTTACGGAAACCGATTTAAAGATTATCTCATATTTAATGAGTTATTGACAAAAATTACTTTCCCCAAAATTAAACCGATTAATTTGTTAAACATAAAATTAGAACAGGAATTTAACGAAAAATTTAAACTAACAACTCAACCCGCAATAAATCCATATCAACTTCATATTGAGAAAGAAAATGGAAAACTTGTTGGTTTTATTGATCTAAAAAATAATGTAAATATTGTAAAATCATCAACTTTTGAATACGAAATATCAGAACAGATTTTATACTTCACAAAAGAATATATTTTAAAAACAACGTCTGTTTCCGAAAATATTTTAACATGGCTCGAAACCGAAAATCAGAAAGAAGGAATAGATGGTATAGATGTTGTTATCAAAAATTTAAATTCAGAAGATGAAGCCGAAATTACAATAAATTTCACAAATTCTTTTTTAGATTCTATTTCAGAAAATATCAGAAAATTTATTGATACAAATTTTAATTCAAATTTAATTGATATTTACATTGAAAGTTCTGATTTTGACAGCTTTAAAAATATTGTATCAGCAAAGTTAAATATAAATTTAAACAAGCTAACAACCAATACTTTAATTGAAGTAAATGATTTGTTTTTAAAATCAAGAAGTTTTACAGATTCAATAAGAGTTGTTAACAAATTGTTTATTTTAAATATAATAAACGATTATTCGGTCGATTTTAATAAAGAAGAAATAAAAATAAAGTTTGTAAAAAAAGATGAAAACGAATATAAATTAGCTATTTACAAATATTTATTACCTTATACATCAAAAGATAAAGCATTAAAATCATTTGAAGAAATTCCAAATTTTAAAGGCAATTCAGTTTTACAGAAATGTATATACTACTTTAATAATTTTTGGTACGATAATATTGTTAATAAGCGTTTTAACTCGTTACAAATATTAAATGAAATTATTGATTTTGAAGATAAAACCGATTTAAATCAGAAATTGCAGAAATTTGAACTCAACTATTTTACCTCAAAATACGATAACGAAATAACAACTTGGGGTTTAAATAATAAGACTAAAAAATTTACACATTTTGATTTTTCGATAGTTGAATATTATATTGCAGAAATTGGTTTTTTGAAAAATGATTGGGAACATCTGAAAAAATCCACAGAAAAGCTATTGAATATTTATCCCGAAAATTATATTTTATCAATTTTGAACGGTTACACAGATATTTTATTAAATCCTGAAAATGAAGATATTATAGATACAGCATTAAGCAAAATAACAGATGGATTTGCATTAATTGGAGTTAACTATAATCTTAAATCTGACGAAGTTAACGAAAAAATTGACTGGATAGTCGAAAAAATTTATGAACAAAATCTTGATTTAAAGAAAAAAATTGAGATTATACTCGAACTTAAAACATATACATCGTGGCTAAAGAAATTTAATAAAAAACTTTTGGCTAAATAATTTAATTTTCAATTATTACATTGTAAATCAAAAACTTTAATATAATGAAGGACAAAATAAATACCGAATTGCAAAAGCTTCAGGAAGAACTAAGTGTTTTAGATTCAGCTGCAAAGCAAATTCAACGAGCTGGTGAAATTTCAGAGACTGTTGTTACAAGTGCAAAAGAAGTACAAGGTAAATATACTGAGCAACTTGACAAACTTTTGCAACTTTACAGCGAATATCTTAATAAAACTTACAGACATACGGAAGAAAGTATAAAAAAATTGTACGAATTTTTTCAGGAAAAGATTAAAGATGAAGAAAATATACTCGAAAAATATACCGAACTGACAATAAAAACCGAAGATTTAACTCACGAATATCTGAAAAAAACGGTAACAGAAAACAAAAACATACTAGATGAAATAACAAAAAATTCAGTTAATCAAGTTGAAAAGCAACAGCAAAAACTTGAAGAGTTTTATAACCAAACTCATGCAAAGTTAACAGGATATTACACCGAAACCGAAAGCAAATTAACTGAAGTTCTTGTATCTCATAACGATAAAATTAATAAAGTTGACGAACTTCTTGCCGGATATTTAGAATTGGCTCAATCAACAGCATCACTAACACAAGTGCTTGAAAATGTAGATTTTCCAAAAAGATTAGATGAACTGAATGTTAGCATTCAGAAAAATAAAGAATCTGTTGAAAAAATAAATTATATAGTATCGGCAATCAACAAATTACAAACAGAGAACTCTCAGAAATTACAAAAAATTGATGCAGATACAACTACAGCAAATATTTTAAAAATAGTTGAAAATCAAACCAAAGGATTAAAATCGACAAAAAGATTAACTTTAGTAATTTTAATATTTAATATTATTGCTTGGGGAGGTCTTGCATTTATTTTTTTATATTTTTTCCCCGATTTTTTTGAAGCTTTATTTTCAAAATAAAAAAAGGAGACCAAAAATCTCCTTTTCAATTATTTTCATTTTCCTAATCCGTTTTTTCTGCCAAATCGTCATCTTTTAAATCGCTACCTTCTAAATTCATAATTTCAATATTAGCGTTATTATTGAATATTTTTTCAATTATGCAGTTAATTGCTTCATTTTCAAGTTTGTATTTTTGAACTATTAACTCAATTTTTTCGACTAAATCGTTACTATTTTCGAACATAAAGATATTTTTAAACAAAAATATCAATTATAAAAATAATATTTAACAATAAAAGGTATACAAAAAGTATACATAATAAAATTAGTTCTGATTATAAACTAGCTAAAAACATCTGCAAATTTTGGTCTGCCTCTAAATTCAATTTTTTTCTCAATCTGTAACGAGATACTTTAATGCTCTCAGGATTAACTTTTAAAATTGATGCTATATTTTTAGAATTCAATCCTAGTTTTAAAAATGCACAAATTTTTATTTCTGATGATGTAAGTGTCGGGTATTTTTCAAATAAAATTTTATTAAAATCTTTATTAACTTCATTAAAAGATACTTCGAAACGCAACCAACTGTCATCTTTAATTTTTTCGTCAATATCTGTAACTATTTCATTTATAAGTGATATTAATTCATTGTCCGCTGAACTTAATAATTTGCATAAATTTTGTAATTTTTTTGAAATTATTATGTTAAATTCTTTATTTTTAACAAGATACAAAGCATTTTCTATCAGTTCATTATTTTTAAGTTCTATATTTTTTTTATTATATTCGGAAAGAAGTAAAACTGAACGTGTTCTAGAAATAAGTTCTACTTCATTTATAGGTTTTCTGATGTAATCAATTGCTCCGGCTTCGAGAGCAATTCTTAAATGCTCAGAGTTGAGCATCACGCCGGTAGCCATAATTACGGGTATATCTTTTGTGATTTTTTCGTGTTTCAAATCTTTTAAAAGGTCAATCCCGTTTTTATCAGGCATATCCCAATCGGTTATAATTAAATCGGGTAATATTTTTCTTGCAAGGTAAAATGCATTATCAGCATTATTTGCTTGATAAATAATATATTCCGGCATATTTATTTCAAAGATGCTGAATATAATCTGTAGGTTTTGTGTAATATCGTCAACTATTAATATTTTTTTTGACTTCATCTATTAAGTTAGTTATTATTAATTTATAAAATTCCTGGTTCAATGAAAATAATATATTGTCAATAAGTTGAATTATTTCGTCAATTTCCAAAAAATTGATTTTTTTAATTTCTGTTAAAATTTTAGTTACCTCTTAAATCGAATATTATAATTCTGATTTTGTGAAAATCCGATACTTATTATTAGAAATAAAAATAGAATTAAAATGTTTTGAGATTTCAACTTTTTTTTGCCAAATTACAAAAAATCTTAAATTCGTAAAAATTAATTACAGTTTGTTTTAAACATATTTAAGTTTTTATTTCTTAAAAAAGTTTGTCTATATATTTATTTTAATGAAATTTGTAAAAACAATAGTTTGAATTAATTTAAAAATTTAAATGGCTGAGAATGTAAAAGTATATATTTTTCAGTTAGTTATGAATTTTTATTTCAATTTGTAATTTATTTATTATCAGTAAAATAAAAATAAATATCGAAGTTTTGTAAAAAAGAATAATTAAAATTTAAAAGAAATTAGATGAAAATAAGAACCGAAAATCTTGTAAAAAAATATGGTAAACGTACTGTTGTTAAAGGAGTTTCTGTTGAAGTTGAGCAAGGTGAAATTGTTGGATTACTTGGACCAAATGGAGCAGGAAAAACTACAACTTTCTACATGATAGTAGGTTTAATTCAACCTTTTTCGGGAAATATATTTCTGGACGATAAGAAAATTACAAAATTTCCGATGTTTAGACGAGCACAAAATGGAATTGGATATTTGCCTCAAGAAGCATCTGTTTTTAGAAAGCTAAGTGTTGAAGATAATATTAAAGCAATTTTGGAAATGACTGATTATGATAAAGTTAAAAAAAAGAATATTTTAGAAACTTTATTAGACGAATTTGGACTTACAAAAATCAGAAAAAGTCTTGGTATTCAATTATCAGGTGGGGAACGAAGAAGAACCGAAATTGCAAGAGCACTGGCAATTAGTCCAAATTTTATACTTTTAGACGAGCCTTTTGCCGGTGTTGACCCTATTGCTGTGGAAGATATACAGAATATTGTTGCAAAGTTAAAACAAAAAAACATTGGAATTTTAATTACCGACCATAATGTACACGAAACTTTATCTATAACCGACAGAGCATATTTACTTTATGATGGTTCTATTCTTAAAGCCGGAACTGCACAAGAACTTGCCGATGACCCAGAAGTTAGATTAAAATATCTGGGAGTTAATTTTGAGCTTAGAAGATAGGTTTTTAGGTGGTTAGGTGGTTAGGTGGTTAGGTCGTAGGTGGTTAGGTAGTTAGGTTTTTAGGTGGTTAGATGGTTAGGTTTTTAAGTCGTTAGGTGTTAGGTGGTTAGGTGTTAGGTGTTAGGTCGTTAGGGGATTGGGTTGTTAGCTAGTTAGGTGTTTAGCAGTTTGGTTATTAGGTAGATGTAAATATTCTATAAAAAAAAAATCAATTACATAATTTTTGAGATATTCACTACATATTAATAATTATCACTTTACTTTATAATTCAACAAGATGCAAAAAACTAAACCCCTAAAATCCTAAAATCCTAAAAAACTAAAATCCTAAAACCCTAAAACCTTAAAACCCTAAAATCCTAAAATCATAAAACCCTATTATCCTAAAATCATAAAACCAAAAAACCCAAAACCCTAAATCCCTAAAATCCTAAAAACCTAAAAACCCAAAAACCTAATTTCACAATCTCACACCAATAACAACAATATCATCTACTTGCGAAAAGCAATCATTTCCGGAACCATCAGGAAATTTTTTCCAATTTTCGATTGTATTATCTAAAATTATTTTTTGTTCAGACATTTGATTTACAGAAATTTCGAGTAATAATTCCCTAAACTTTTTGTACATAAATTTTTTACCTTTTGGACCACCAAACTGGTCAGGGAAACCATCCGAAAAAATATACAAACAATTTCCTTTCTCAAAATTAATAATATGCTGATTAAAAGGATTTAACTTTTCGTAAATTGCAATAGGCATATTATCAGCTTTATAAATTTCAACTTCATTATTTCTGACAAAATAAAGCGGATTATTTGCACCTGCATAAATAAGCGTATTTGTATTATAATCAATTGAACATAAAGCTATATCCATTCCATCTTTTGCTTCAAATATTTTTCCGGTCTGATGTAATGCCTTAATTATATTATCTCTCAGCTTGTTTAAAATTTCATGTGGCTCTGTTATATCATTATTGTTTATAATTTCGTCTAAAAATCTAATTCCCAGCATACTCATAAAAGCTCCCGGCACACCGTGTCCTGTACAATCTGCTGCAACAATTATTAGTTTTTCGTTTCGCAATGTAGCCCAGTAGAAATCTCCAGAAACAATGTTGCGGGGTTTAAAAAGTATGAAATAATCTGTAAATAAATTATTTAAAAATTCATCTTTAGGAAGGGCAGCGGTTTGTATTCGTTTTGCATAGTGAATACTAGCCTCAATTTCATTTTTTTGCTCAATAATGTGGTCTCGTTGGTTTTCAGCTATTTCCTTTTGGTCTTGAATTAAATCGCGCTGAGCTCCAATTTCTTCTTTTTGTTGTTGCAGAATTTCATTTTGCAGCAAAATTTCTTTTTGTTGAAATTCAAGTACTACATTTTTTTCTTCTATTTCATGATTTCTCTCGCTCAACTGTTTAGTTCTTATTTTTACCTGTTCTTCGAGAATACGTTTTTGTTTATTTAACATTCTGATTCTTAGCCAAACAATAAATCCTGCTAAAGATAAAACAACTAATCCGACAACAATTTTAAATAATAAAGTTTGCCAGAAAGCCGGTTTTATAATTACTCTTATTTCTGCACCAGTTTCGTTCCAAACTTCATCATTATTTGAACCTATTACCTTGAAAATATATTCTTTAGGTTTTAGATTTGTGTATTTTGCATATCTTTCAAATTTTGCATCAACCCAATCTTTGTCATAACCAACAAGCATATATTTATATTGATTTTTTTCGGGAAAAATATAATCAAGTGCCACAAAATGAAATGTTAAATCGGTTTGAGTATAATTCAGAAAAATCACTTTTTTTTCTGAAATTGCTGAATCCAGTTCTAATGTTTCGTTTGAAATTTCAAAGTTTGTAATTACAAGGCTTGGGATATTTGGATTGTCTTTTATATTACTGGGATTAAAAGCATTAAATCCGTTTATTCCGCCAAAAAACATTTCTCCGTCTGGACTTTTGAAAAATGAGCCCGCCAGAAATTCGTTGCTTTGCAAACCATCTCTAATGTCATAATTTCTAACGTGTCCGGTTTCGATGTTAAATTTTGAAATTCCTCTGTTTGTTGTAATCCAGAGATTTCTTTCAGCATCCTCAATAATTCCCATCATAACATTATTCGGGAAATCATTAGTTGAAGTTGTGTATCTTGTAAAATCATCTGTTTCTGTATTATATCTATTTAAACCTCCTTTTGTCCCAACCCATATTATTCCTTCAGAATCTTCAATAATTGCATAAATTCTGTTATTACTCAATGTGTTGATAACTCCTTTTTGGTTAATATATCTTTTTACGTTTCCTGTTTCGGGATTGAAAATATTTATTCCATTTGTTGTTCCTATCCAAAGTTGTCCTTTTTTGTCTTCAATCATACTTGTTAATTGATTACTCGTCAACGAATTTAGATTATTTTCGTCTGATTTATAGCAAGTGAAAGTCTTATTTTCAACATCAAATAAATTTAAACCACCTCCATAAGTTGCTATCCAAAAACGATTTTTGGAATCAACCAGAATTTTCCAGATAATATCGTTTGAAAGTGACTTTGGATTATTATCATCATGTTGATAATAAACAAATTTTCCTGTTTTTTTATCGAAGTAATTTAAACCACCTCCTCCAGTACCAATCCAAAAATTACCTTTTTCGTCTTCAAGTATTGTTCTGACGTGGTTGTTTGAAAGTGAAGTTTTATCAGACACATCATGTTGATAATGAATGAATTTATTTTGTATTTTATCCCATTTATTTAATCCTCCATCTACTGTTCCAATCCAGATAATTTTTTCATTATCCTGAAAAATACACCTTACCTGATTTGAACTCAAACTAAAATTGTCGTAAGGATTGTGCCTGAAAACTATAAGATCGTCAGCTGCTCTGTTCCACTTATTTATCCCGCCAAGTGATGTACCTATCCACAAAATATTACTTTTATCCTGATAAAGTGAAATTATGTTATTAATGCTGATGCTATTTTCATCAGCTGGATCGTGTTTATATGAGTAAAAAATCTGATTTTCAGGGTCAAATCTGTTTAAACCACCTGCTTTTGTTCCAATCCAAATAATTCCGTATAAATCTTTTGTAACGGCTGTAACATCATTATCACTAAGACCTTGAATTTGTGAATAATAATTAAATGCTTTTGATTTATAATCGAAAATATAAAAACCTGTTGAATTTCCGTAATACAAGCAATCATTTTCATCAACAAAAAGTGCATCTATCTTTTTGTTTTGCAATGGAGTAGCTTCATTTACAAGTGTGAATATATTTGTTGAAATATTGAACAAATTTATTCCATTTTCTGTTCCAATCCATAAATTTCCATCGCTTGAAGGAAAAATATGTGTAATATGATTATTTGATATTGAGCCACTTAAATCAGAATTTTGATAATGTGTCCATTTATTATCATACTGTTCGAATTTATTTAAACCATTTTCAGTTCCAATCCATAAAATTGAATTATTGCCCCATATTGCTGTTATGCTATTGTTTGACAAACTGTTAATATCGTCTGGATTGTTGGCAAATGAAATAAATTTGTCGTTAATTTTGTTGTATTTGCAAATTCCGCTTCCGGCAGTTCCTATCCACAAAACGCTGTTTTCATTTTCTGGAGTTTCGTATAAAACATTCAGAACGTTGTCTGTTATTGCACCTTCAACGTCTAAATTGTAATAAATTTTCATTTCATAGCCATCATATTTATTTAATCCATCGATGGTCGAAAACCAAATAAATCCTTTTTCATCTTGCACAATACTTGTTACCGAACTTTGTGATAAACCGGCTTCAAGAGATATATGCTCAAATTTAATTCTGGTTTTTTGAGCAAACAAACTGTTAATCAGTATTGAAAAAATTAATATTAGAATAATTTTATTCGTCATATATTCTGTTTGTAATTTTGATGTAAATACTAAATTATTAATGAAATAAACATTTTTAAATAATTGATTTGAGCATGTTTTGTAAGTAAATACTTTTTTTTTATTTCAAACCGAAATGTTATACTATTCAAAAACAATTCCAAAAAAATCACAGTTTTTTTTAATCTAAAAATTTTAATTTTTAAAATTAGATAAAAAAATTATGACTCTTGAATGTAAATTATTAATTAACAGAATTGTAAAGATATTTTATTTCCTTTTTTTAGATAAATTCAATAATATTGAAATGTATTTTTGAGAATTATTATTAATAGATAAATTTGGTATCAATTTCTTTTTGAGCAAGAATACTTTTTGTAATATCTACACAAATATTCAAAACTTTATAAGGTTTGTTAAATTCGTTAAAAATAGGAGTATAAGATTCAGAAAACCAATAATCTCTGTTCTTTATTTTAACATGCTGATTTATTGTTTTTGTTTTTCCGTTATTTAAATCTGCCCAAAGTAAGTCAAATTCTTCAAGTTGCTCTGTATTAGCACTAAATGAACCTTGATATTTTCCAAGCATCTCGTCAGCAGATTTACCCAAAAATCTTAAAAATTTGTCGTTAATGTGTATAAGTTTTCCATTCATATCATACTCAGCCACAAGAGAAATTTGATTTATTGCATCGATAATACTGCCATATTCTATTGCTTTTTTTGATAATTCTTCTTGAGTTGCTTGCATTTCTTCCATATTCTGTCTCATTTCTTCTTCTTGCGAAGATAATTCTTCAGACTGTACTTTTAATTCTTCGACAAGTCTGGCTGTACGTACATTAATCTTTACAGAACCAACTGTTGATGCAATACTTACACCAACTTTTTCAACAAAATCAATCTGATGTTTTTCAAATTTATTGAAAGAAGCAAGTTCTGCAACAGCGTAAATTTCTTCATTAAATTTGAATGGAACAATCAAAATATGTTTTGGATTTTCTTCTCCTAAACCTGAAGTAATATTAACGTAATCATTTGGAACATCATTCATATAAATTGTTTCAGCTTCCTGATAGCATCTACCAACCAAACCTATTCCAATATTAATTTTTTTCTGAATACTCTTTTTTCTGTCAAATGCATAACTTGCAGTAAGTTCAAGGAATATATCATTTTTATTGTCATCGTTAATAATAAATAAACCTCCTTGGTTTGCTGAAATATATTTTACAAGATTACTTATTATTTTGTATGAGAATTCTTCGATATTTTCGCTACGTTCTCTTAAAATTTCTCCAAATATTGTTTCTCCTAAAGTTGACCAATTTTGTTTAACGTCTTCCTCTTTTCTTTTAAGTTCTTCTTTGTTTGCATATTTCAGACTTTCACGCATTTCCAAAAGAGCTTTTCCAATTATATCGTCTTTACTTCTTAAAACTAATTCTGCGTCAAGGTTTCCTTTTCCAATTTCAAATGAAAATTTTGCAGTATTGTTTAGCCCATCAATAAGTAAATTAACGGATTCCGCAATATTTCCAATTTCATCCTGACTATTGACCTGTATCTTTAAATCTGTGTTAATTTCTCCTTGTGATAGTTTGCCAAGAACAAATGTTGTTTTCTCTAAAGGTTTAGATATATTTCTAGCTATCAACCATATAATTAGTGTAAGGAAAAGAACGCCAAGTAAACCTACAAAAATTGCAATATAAACAATACTTTGAGATTCTGCTTTAATATAGTCAATCGGAACAACCAGTGCAAGTGACCAATAAGTTCCAAATCCACCAATGTCAATGGGTGAATATGTTATATAATAATCTACGTTTAAAGAATCTGTAAAAAAATAAGAAAAATTTTCGCCAAATTTAATTTTTTCGATAATTTTATTTTTAATTGCATCTTCCTTATAATAGTCATCAATTTTGGTATTTATATATTTTTTTTCTGAAAATGTTATAAAGTATCCGTCGTTTGAAATTAAAAATGCAAGAGAATTTGTAAATGGTTTTATTTCTGTAACCATTTGATTAAAACGTTCTAAGGCAATATCGGCAACAATCATTCCTTTATAGCCATTATTAACAATAGGAACTGCAATGCTTGACATTAGAACTTTATCTTCTTCCAAGCCGGAATATGAATCGTAGTATGGGTCTGTAATTGCTTCTGTTTCATTAGTTTTTAGAGAAAAGTATAAACTTCCTAAATCATCTCCTTCAAGGTTTTTAAAATCTTTTTTTAATTTTATGCTTCCTTCATCCCAATAATAGATATAACGTACTCTACCATAAGGTTTATGGTATGTTGAATCTATAGCTGATAATTCCCATACAGATGATAGACTTATAAATTGAGATGCTTGTCGCATAATGTTTGGAATCATATCGCCCACAAGTTCTTCTCTTTGAGTTTCTTGTAGTTTGTCGAAATTATACACAGAGTTTTTTACAGTTCTAACAATTTCTACATCAGTATTTAATAACTGTTCAAAATACATTGAAGATTTATTTGCAATATCATCAGTATGAGATATTGCATTTTTAACAGTAATTGAATTAACATTAAATATCAGATAACCATAAGATATCAAGAATATTAAAACAATTGTGGATAAAATGTATATTAGTAATTTAGATTGAATTTTTAATTTCATCATTCATTATTTTAATTGGCAAACAATTTAATACTTTTCAAATATAGTACCTAAAATTAAAAAAATAAAAACTGAACCACAAATATATAATTTTAATTAATTTATTTGTATTTTCGTAGTCGATAAAATTATATATAAATTAGTAAAAAAAGAAAAAAATGTCAAAAATAGCAATAATATTTTTAATCCTTATTCCTGTTTTATCTTTTTCTCAAAATCAAAATCCATCAAAAATGGATTATAAAAGTATTAATACAGAGCATTTTGAGATTATTTTTCCTGAAGAAATTTCGACAAAAGCTGTAGAAACTGCAAATATTCTCGAAAATCTTTACGAAAAAAACACCGGAAGATTAAATACAGAACCTACAAAAATATCATTAGTTTTATACAATAAATCAACAATATCAAATGCTTATGCACGAGTTGCTCCTCGAAAAATGGGCTGGTATATAACTCCTACACAAAATTCTTCATTAGGTATAACAGATTGGTTTAGTACACTTTCGTTACATGAGTATAGTCATGTTATGCAGTATCAGAAAAATAAAAAACGTTTTACTTTTCTAGCAAGTTTATTTCTAGGAGATTATGGCTGGGCTGCTTTAGAATATTCTATCCCTCAATGGTTTTTTGAAGGTGATGCAATATTTGCTGAAACAATTTTTACTGAAAGTGGCAGAGGAAGAATATCAAATTTTTCGTTGCCGATTCGCACTTTTTTACTTACAAATCAGAAATTTAATTATAGTCAGGCTTATTTAGGTTCATTTAAAAGATATTACCCAAATCATTATTACTTAGGATATTATATGGTATCTTATGTAAACAGAAATTTTGGAATTTCTGTTTGGGATGATGTTTTAAACCGTACAAGTAAGTTTTCTTTTATGCCTAAAGCTTTTTCGCGAAGTCTTAAAAAATTTACAGGCAGCAATGTGAAAATGACTTATAAAAATACAATGTTGGAACTTGATTCTTTATGGACTGAGCAAGTTGAAGATTTGCAAATTACTGATGCAAAAATTATTAATAAAGAAAAAAAATCATGGACACAATACTATGAAAATGATTTTTATAACGATACTACAATTGTTGGATTAAAATACAGTCTGGCACAAAATACAGTATTATTTACATCAGATTTAAATGGAAATGAAAAAATAATTAAAGAAGTTGATGCCGGAACGCTTTCTATTTCAACAGATAAAGTTGTTTGGGCAAGAACAAATCCAGATATTAGATGGGGTGAGCAAGATTATTCTGATATTGTAGTTTATAACTTAAAAACTAATAAATTAATTGAAATTACAAAAGAAGGAAAATATTTATCTCCAAATATTAACAAAGCTGGAGATAAGATTGTTGCTGTAGAGTTTACAACCGATTTAAAATGTTCGCTTGTTGTATTAAATTCTGAAAATGGAGAAATAATAAATTCATATCCAAGTATTGATAACGAGTATATTAGAATTCCATCTTGGTCAGATGATGGTGAAAAAATTGTTTTTTGTAATTCATCTACAACCGGACAGGCAATTAGCATATTAGATACAAAATCAGGAAATGTTACCGAAATAGTTGAACATTCTTTTGAAAATTTCAGCAGACCAATATTTTTTAAAAACTATATTCTCTATAATTCAGAATATTCCGGTATTGGAAATATTTATGCTATAAACATTGAAACAAAACAAAAATATCAGGTAACATCGAGAAAATTTGGAGCTTATAACGTAAAAATATCACCAGACAAGTCAAAATTAATTTTTCAGGATTATAATACAAATGGCTATGATATTGCTTTAATAGAAATTAACGAAAAAAACTGGAAAAAAATTGAAGATGTAAAAGTTTACAAAGTTGAATATTTTAAATCAGATTCAACTATTAATCTAGTTGAAAATCTTATTGTTGACGATATTTTCAAATCACAAAATTATGAAGTTACTGATTATAAAAGAATTAAAAATTTAATAAATGTACATAGTTGGCTACCTTTACTTAGTCCTGATTTTTCTGTTGGATACGAGTTTTATTCTGCAAATAAATTAAATGATTTGTTTTTAACTGCCGGAATTTTACATAATTTACCTACACAAGCTGCAAAAGCTTATACTAGCGTAAGTTATCAAAAATATTTCAACATTTTAGATTTTAGTTTACAATATGGAACAGAAAATAGAATTTATGACAAATCATATTTTCCTTTAACTAAATTGGATAGCATAGATACTTGGAAAGAAGCAAATATTGGACTAGGAACTTGGGTGCCACTTAATTTTTCTAAAGGTCTTTATTCTACAAATTTAACTTTAGGTATTAATTCATTTTATAAATTTATTAAGGGAAAAAATCAAAATTATTTATCAGATTTTCAAACTTTAACCCAGAATTCTGATGGACAGTTTTTGTTTTTCAATTATTATGCAAATTTTACAAATTTTAAAACCCAAGCATATAAAGATGTTAGAAGCCGATTTGGTCAATCTTTAGCTATATCATACAGACATAGTACTTTAAGCAAAACCTTAAATGCTAAACAATTTTTTATTTCTGCAAATCTTTACTTTCCGGGAGTATTTAAAAATCAAAGTCTTAAATTTGAAATAGATTATGAAAAACAAATTAAATACAGTCCAACTTCTGCTGGTCTTTACTATTTTCCAAATAAAGTATCATCAATTAGAGGATTAAATTTTGGATTATTTGACGAAATTTACAAATTATCAACAGATTATGAACTTCCATTGTTATACCCCGATTTGGCATTAGGCTCACTTTTATATCTAAAACGAATTAAACTTCTAGCTTTTTACGATATTTACAATGGAAAATTTAACAATGAAAATTTTAATTATCAAACTACCGGAGCTCAATTGCTTTTTGATGTTTCGATTTTTAATTTAAATTACGATTTTGAAATTGGGCTACAATCTTCTTA
>Ga0316608_1000377_pt1 | contig 22264 bp, 7 predicted proteins | sample MIS2016152B_MG_FD_207673 | JGI IMG/M metagenome (GOLD analysis project Ga0316608, IMG submission 207673) | Microbial mat bacterial communities from Middle Island sinkhole, Lake Huron, Michigan, United States - MIS.2016.152B | ecosystem: Environmental > Aquatic > Freshwater > Lake > Sediment...
AAAATAAAACTTTTGCTCAGGTAAAAAAGTCGTTTAGTTCTTTTCTTCAGAATAGAGTTTTTAATTTTCCTAAGATACAAATGTATCGGGATTTATTCATATAAATGATTTAGGATACCTATAAATAGTTGTTAGTGATTTAGGTTTTTAGGTAATAGGTTCTTAGTGATTTAGGTTTTTAGGTGGTTAGGTAATAGGTGTTAGCCTGTAGGTTTTTAGTGGTTTAGGTGGTTAGGTAATAGGCGTTAGCATGTAGGTTTTTAGTGGTTTAGGTTATAGGTTGTTATGCAATAGGTTATTAGGGTATAGATAAATCTTATACTTGGTCATTTACAAATTTCTCACTTATAAAATAAAAAGCAGATACTCATTTTGGGTTCTGCTTTTTGTATAAATATTTTTAATCATGAAAGAACACCTAAAAGAACATATTTTCATAATTCCAATAAACGAAGCAACAGTTTCACTAACAAAGGAAGTAATCTCAAGTTATTGTACTTTACAGAATTAGATTATTTCGCAATCATAAGCAGACAGTTTGGACTTTTCGGAGCTGACATATCATATTTCTTTTTGAAAAATATTTTCAATTTTATTTTGAGGTTCAATTATATTTTCTACTTTTATAAAGCTATCAGAATTAATTAAATCATTTAAAACAAAATACTTGTATGCTTGTAGTCGGTATTGCTGGAGGAACAGGCTCCGGAAAAACAACTGTGGTAAGAAAAATAATTCAACGGTTGCCCGAAGGTGAAGTAGCTGTTTTATCTCAAGATTCTTATTATAAAGATAATGGTCATCTGCCACTCGAAAAACGTCAGGAAATAAATTTTGACCATCCTAATTCGCTCGAATTTGAACTCCTTGTTGAACATGTTAAAGAATTGAAAAAAGGAAATACAATTCAAGAGCCTGTCTATTCATACTTAACATGCACAAGGTCTGAGGAAACTATACCAGTTCAGCCTAAAGATGTAATAATTATTGAAGGAATTTTGGTTCTAACAAATCCCGAACTCAGAGATTTATTTGATATCAAAGTTTTTGTGTATGCCGATGCTGATGATAGACTTATACGTGTAATAAACAGAGATATAGTTGAAAGAGGCAGAACTGTTAGTCGTGTAATTGAGCGATATCAGAAAACTGTAAAACCTATGCACGAAACTTTTATAGAACCATCAAAAAAATATGCCGATTTAATAGTTCCAGAAGGTGGTAGTAACGAAGTAGCAATTAATGTATTGGTCTCAATAATCGAAAAAAATATTGGAATAAAAATCTGAAATGAATTATGAATTATGAATTATAAATTATTAATTATTAATTATGAATTATGAATTATAAATTATTAATTATTAATTATTAATTATTAATTATAAATTATAAATTATAAATTATGAATTATAAATTATAAAGAAATAATAAAAAAGTTTTTATTACGATAATTAATAAATACCAATTACTAATTAAAAATTACTATTTACTAATTACCAATTACTATTTACTATTTACTAATTACTATATACAAATTACGATAATTACAAATATAAAACAATTATGCTCGAAAATATTAATGATGAAAATATTTTATTTATTGATATTGAAACCGTTTCAATGTTACCTTCTTTTAGTTTATTACCCGAAAAATTAAAATATTTGTGGAATAAAAAAGCTGAAAAACTTAAAGTTGCAGATGAAACAGCAGATGAATTATTTTCAAAAGCAGGTATATATGCAGAGTTTGGTAAAATTATTTGTATTTCGTGCGGATTTTTAAAAACATCAGATAAAGCAACTTATTTCAGAATTAAATCTTTTTATGGTGATAGTGAAAAAGAAATTTTAAATGGATTTAATAACTTATTGGATTCTTCATTTAATAAATCAGATAATTTATTGTGTGCACACAATGGTAAAGAGTTTGATTATCCATATATTTCGAGGCGAACTTTGATAAATGGTTTAAAATTACCTAAAATTCTCAATATTGCAGGAAAAAAGCCTTGGGAAATTTCGCATCTTGACACAATGGAGTTATGGAAATTTGGTGATTATAAGAGTTATACCTCTCTGGATTTGCTTTCAACAATTTTTAATATTCCTACTCCAAAAGACGATATCGACGGAAGTATGGTTGGTGAAGTTTACTGGAAAGATAAAGACATTGAACGAATTGTAACATATTGTCAAAAAGATGTATTAACGGTAGCTCAACTTTATTTGAGGTATAAAGGTAAACCTCTTATTGAAAAGAAAAATGTTATTATTGTTTGAATTTAAACCTTATAAGGTTTCTAAAGCCTTATAAGGTTTTTATTTCTTATAAAACGCTTAAAGCCGCATCGTAATCAGGTTCGTTGGTTATTTCAGGTACTTGTTGGTTATAAATAACCTTACCATTTTCGTCAACAATAATTACTGCTCTCGAATGCAAATATGCCAATGGACCTTCAATAATTTCGAGTTTGTAGTTTTTACCAAATTCACCACGAGTAAAGTCAGATAATGTAATAACATTTTCAATACCTTCTGCACCACAAAAACGTGCCTGAGCAAATGGTAAATCTCTCGAAATACAAAGAACTTTAGTGTTTTCTAAACTTGCAGCTTTTTCGTTAAATTTTTTTACAGACATTGCACAAGTTGCAGTATCCAAACTTGGAAAAATATTTAATACAAGTCGAGTACCTGCAAAATCTTTAAGCGAAACCCTTGATAAGTCATTTTTAATTAAAGTAAAATCGGGAGCAAAATCACCAACTGATGGTAAATCTCCTACTGTTTTGATTTTGTTGCCTTTTAATGTTATTTCTGCCATAATATTAATTGTTTTTAAAATTAAATTTCTGCTATAAAATTAAAAATATTTTTTGAATAATATACTTTCACATCTTGAATTAACAAAATTTAGTGTAATTTGAAATCTAATTATAACTATTTTCGAAGATTAATACTGCAAAAAATTGCATAAATTTTTCAAAATATGTATTCTAAAAGAATAAAACAACAATTTGAGTTAACCAAAAATAAACAAATAAATAAAGGATATGACGAACAAGAAATCTGTAAAGCCATTTTCTATCTGCTAACAATTATACACTTGAATATCTTTACTTATACAAAACAAGATTTAATCAATACGATAAATTTCTTCACAGAACTTAGATTATATCTACTCTTCAAAAAGATAATAGCGAAATGGAAAATAGATTCTTTGTTATTTTACGAAAGGAGAAGAATCTTTCGCATATTTTTATTGCCACAAAAAAAGGGACTGTTTTGCAGTCCCTTTTAATTTTAGTTTTGAAAAATTATTGTTGAATTATTAACTTTTCATTAATTGTTAAACGTTCAGATTTTATTGAAATTAAATAAGTTCCTGAACTTAGATTTGTAACATTAATTGGAATTTTATTATTTCCGCTTGTTATTTCTAATTGTTGCGAATAAACGATTTTTCCGGTAATATCGTAAATTATTAATTCTTCTGTTCCAGAATAATCAGCATTAAACTCTAAATTAGCAATTTCTGAAACCGGATTAGGTGAAACTGTTATTGAACTTTCAATTATTGTATTGTTAGTAATATCAGTTGTTTCAGATTTAATGTTTAAGCAAATTGGTGTAATTGCATTTCCAACAGGTTCTGTCAAATTATAAATCAACGTTTCTTCTATTTCGTAAATTTTATTTAAATTAGCATCATAGAATTTGTATGTAATTGTTTTACCGGCATCGTTGCTACTTCCGTGAACCGGAACATAATATATAAATTGACCTGTAAAATCAATATAGTTCATAACGTCGTAACCTCTACATTCATTGTCAATAAATGCTGCAACTATTCCATTATTACAAGTATAATTACAAATTGTAGTAGTAGTTGACATATTTTCAGGATAAATATTAGCATCTACACTCCAAGGATTATCTTTAATTTGGGTTGAAATAATTACATTTGCTTTATTTCCTGAATTTTCGGGGAAAACAAAAGTAGAAGGAGATCTTACTTTCATCATATACATTTGATTTGGCTGAATGTATTTAAGTGAACCTTGCCAACCCATACCGGTGTAAAATTGAGAAAATTGTCCATTTTTAGATTTAATAAAATCTCCATCTTGTGCGTTAAAATTTGAAAAAACGGTTGTAATATCTTCACTGTTAGTTCCAATATATCCAATCCAGTTCCAATCAATATTTAAAGTAATAGGATAGTCAGAATTCTTAACTTTTTTACCAACAAAATATATTTTGTTATTTTCTTTTGCAAAGAATTTGTAGCCAAAACCAAGTTTTATACTAAATGTAGAACCATTCCAAGCATTGTTAGTTGTACTATATGTAATAATTTTACCGTCTTTAGCAGAAAGAGCATCAGTATTATTTGCAACCATACTTTGTTTTAAAAGTGTTTTTGGGTCGTTTGCTAGGGTACTTAGTAAATTGAATGAAACCCAATTGTAACCTTTATCTAAATTAATTAAATTTTCAACACCTTGTCCTCCTTCAAAAATTATTGGCGTCAATAAACTTCCAAAAGGACTAACAGTACTAAAAGATTTAACTGTAGGATTACTAATATTTTCAACTATAAGTATTTCAGCATTTTCAGCATTCCAAATTTTATAAGAAACAATTTCGTTTGGATTTCCAAAAACAGTCAACATTGCATAATATTGATCAAGAAATTCGTTGTATTCAAGTTTTGCAAGACCTCTACACTCATTGCCAACAAATGCAGCAATTGCATCTCTATTGTTATTTGATATAACATTTTCAATTTTTAATTGTCCAGTTATTGACATAACATCAGAATATGTAGTTACAGGAATCCAATTTTCAGGTAAGTTTTTGTAAATTTCAATATCTAATGATAATTTTTCACCAAATCCAAAATCAGTCATAAGTATTAAATCTTCTGAAAGCCAACCTACAGGTGTACCGGCATCAACGGTAATTGTAATATCTAAATTACTTGATGGGTTTATATATCCACTTGATGGAGATATATTTAACCAAGAAGGAATATTTTCTATTTCAAAATATTTGTTTAATCCCCCTCTGTTTACTATTTGAGTTTGGATAGTTAATGGAGTATTAAATTCAACATCTTTTGATATATAATTTTCTTCCCAAATAACTTGATTTTTATCTACAAAAGCAGTCCAGATTAAAGGTTCAGAAGAGTTTCCGTTCAAGTCTTCAACTTTTTTAATAGTTATATCCATAACAATGTTTTCAATTAATTTGTTTTCAACTAAAGGAGTTATAATAAATTTATCGTTGTTTAAAACAAAAGTAGAATTTATAACTTCCATTGGCTGAGGTAATCTAATTAAAGGTGTTGTTTGGACAAAACTAGTATTATTAATAGTTAGAGTATCTGTTGTATTTGGGTCTTGTGATGTTGTACTTAAATTATAAGAATGAGTTGCATCAACGTAAGAGTCAAAAGGAAAATACTTTAACAAACCTGTTTCATCACCTACTAATCTGATATACATATCTCTGTTAATTTGGTCTAATTTACGAGCCGAGTTCCAAACTCTAAATTCGTCAATTGAACCACCGGTAAAACGTTGGTCAATTATATCCAAACCATTTGAAGTGTAACCTCTTGCTCCAAAGAATAAATTACTTGCCGAAAAACCTTTGAAATTAGTTGAAGCTAATTCGCCTTCTTTTTCGCCATTAATGTATAAGGTTGTATTTGCAACCGAATTTTTAATTAATGCTACATGATACCATTTACTATTATTAACCGAACTTTGTGAAACTATTGAATTACCATTGTTTACAACTTCTAATTTTCCATTTGCATTAATGTTAAAAGCCCAGCCATTAACATTAGAATCACCATTTAAATCACCTCTGCCGTTTGACAAAATAGTTTTGTTTGTTCCGTTTCCGTTAAACCAAAATTCAACTGTAAAGTCTTTTCCATCGGCAATAGCCGGACTTGGCGTTTTTCCAAAAACGGTATTACTAAACCCAGAAATAGCATAACCAACAGGGAAAGTATTCCAAGTAGCATTAACAATAGCTTGTTTACTTCTTACAATGTCGTAAGCAATATCACCGTTTAATTCGTTTAGTCGCCAATTATACATTAAACCAGATTCATTACCAACAAGTTCAACAGGTTTGTAAAGAGCAATTTCAGCTGCGGTAAGAGCTTTTTTCCAGAATCTTACTTCATGAATTTTACCCTTAAATACGTTTCCGGATGCATTAATTTTATTTCCAATAGTCATTTTGCCTGTACCAGAGTAATTTTGTATAAATCCGGTAGCAGTAACTCCATTAAAAGTTGAACCATCAACAAATATTTTTACTTCTCCTGTTTTTGTATAAGTAATAGCATAATGTATCCAATCTGTTCCGGTTGCTGTATTACAAACAATTGAATTTGAGCCTAATTCAAAAAACAATTTAGATTGATTGTTAAATCCAATAACTAAATCGTTATTTACATCAATACCCTGATTAAATAAAATTTGTTTGTCAGAAGCAGTATTTTTCTTTGCATAAAATTCGATAGTAAATGCTTCACCTGCAAGGTTTAAATCGTTAATTGTAAGGTTGTCCTGAACACCTGAACCAAATTCTAAACTTGCATCATGTTGTATTGGTTGACCATTTAATCTACCTTCGAGTTTTATATCAACATTTCGTACTAAACCAATAGGATTAATTGGTTCGCTAAATTGAGCACTAATTATGTCTTGAGTTGTTAAAACTCCACTTGCAGGTTCGGTATTTCCAAATAATACAGGTTTTTGAGTGTCTTTAATTCCAAGTTTATCATCGGTATAAGTTGTAATAAAAGTGGTTGAGCCGGTTTTTCTACACGAGGCAATTGCTCTTAACTGATAATTTTGGTCTGGATACTGATTATCAATAGTAAAAGTATAATTAATAAAATTACCTTCAATAAGTTTGTATAGATTAGCATTTGTTAATACTCCTGATGTGTAGTCAGAGTTATTTGCATCGGTATAAAAGAAAACCAATGGAATGTAATTAGTTTCAGTTGCAGCTTTGTATTCAATTGTAACTTTTTCAAAATTTTTATGTTGCAAATCAAAATTGTTTACAAAAATGTTAAGTTGGTCATTGCTTGCAATATTTACTATCCAATTATCACTAGGAATTAAAACTTCTAAATCGGTACATTCCTGAATAAAATGAGCAGATAAATCAATGGTAGAAGACAAAATATCATAAGATGACGATGGGTCTGACTGACACATAGAACCAAGACTTATTTTAATATTATTATATTCATATTCAACAGGTCCACGTTCAATAGTAAGAGTAACCTCAACTTGATTTTCAACATAACAAACCCAATCACTTGATAAATTTACTCCATTAACTTTAATTATTGCACCATAAGGATTTGATTCCGGTTCAATAAATAATCTGTAATTCATACCGTTTCCTGTTTCGCTTTCATTTTTTAAAACTACATTGAAAACAGCAGGATTAGCGGCTGGAACATTTGCAACTAAAGCAGGTGATGTAACTTCTAATTTTGGTTTTTCAACTTTTAAAGTTCCATTATTCATAGCTGTTCCGGGTTCGTGATATAAAGAATTTTCAATACCTTCGTAAGGACAACTTGAACGACCACCAACTGTTTTAAAAATTGGACCTCTGGTTTTTGAACCTTCAAATATATCTACACTAAAATAATCGGTGAGGTCATCATCTTGCAATACATAACCAACTGTATTTGTAGTTGTTGTGTCTGTTATTTCTGTGAATCTTGAATTAACATTGAAAATAAATCCCATTGATGCTAAAATCTCTACTCCCATAGCTTCTCCTCCAAGACTTTCAGTTTGTTCTGAATTTAAAGCCAATTCAATATATTGACTATACGAAGTTGTTTTTGAAGACGATTTAGAATAATCATAAGAATTTCCACCACTAAAACTTATATTAGCATAGGCATCTTCGGCATCAATTTTAGCTTTTTCATTTAAAGCTATATGATCTTGCCAAAGTTTAATTTGTTGATTGCACCATCTAACCTGGTCGGTGCGTTCTTTTGGTTCTGTTGCAGTTCCGGGATCAAATGTATAAGATGGAAATGGATTTGAAATTGGACTATAGTCAGGATGTTTATCATTATCAACACCATAATATTCATTATCTACCGATAATTCAGAAAGATATTTTGCAGTTTGACCAGATGGTGGAGTAAAATAGCTATTCCTTAAAGTAATTAAATTAGGAATTAAATTATTTACAATATGATATTGACTGTAAATAAAAGTAGTCTGAACAGAATGCGGGGTTGCTAAAATTGAAGATTTTTTACCTATTTTGTACTGTTTGTTATCAATTGTAACAGTTGCTAAACCGGTTATAGTTGTTGATGCTTGTGCAATTGGAAGTAATGTAATTTCGTCGGTACGACTCATAAGAATATTATAAGATTTACCAATGTATAAATCACTATTACTTCCTGTTAGTTCAGTATCTGATGAAGTTTCAACTCGGGTATTTACAGAATTTTCGGTTATAAAAGTTCCCTCTAAACCTACAGTTGCAGTTGTTGTAAGGTCTAATCCAATTGCTGCAACAAAAGTTGATGAAATTTCAGGTGTAGGTACAATACCGCCACTAATTGTTACATCAGGTGCAAAATCTGCATAAACATTTATATGTCCGCCTAAAGTAATTGCTCCATCAATAGAGCTTGTAGTTGTAAATGATTGACCTTGATCTAAATAAGAATAACTTTGTGAACCGGGAGGATCTCTTAAAATATAATCAACCAATTCGGGTGTTTCGGTAACAAAATCTGTTCCGTCGGGACCACTTGCACCAAAAACATAAGCATTGAAAGGTGTAGTTCCACTTCCCCAATGAGCTACATCTGAACCTGATAATACAGAAATATTTAAATTTCGTAAAAAACCGCTGCTTTCTTGAGTATTAGCTTCTCCTGCCCTAAATTTGTAAAATAATACTCCTTCGGAATTAGTTGTCATTTGTTCTGTTGCTCCGCCATAAAAAACCGGTTGGTCTGTTTCGCTATCAACGTAGAAACCTTTTCCTATTTCATTAATAATTCTTATTTGAGCATCTTCAACAGGGTAATCGTAGGAAGCTTTTGTGTCATAGTTTACATAAGTTTGTTTTGATTTTAACTTAAATCCATAAGTTCTGTTTCTTACAAAAACCGGAAAGTTTAGAACTGAAGTTTGTGTTATATCATCACCTGGGTAAACCTGAAGTGTTTTTTCAATTAAACCATCATAAAATTTTATCTCTTTTTCACCAACAAATTTATCAATTCCATTATAAGCAGTAACAGATATAGACATAGGTGTAAGATATTTTATATCGTTTTTGTAATTATATCTTATGGTATCGAGTTTGTCGAAAACTTTTACACCAAAAGCATTTGTTATAAAAATTGAGTCGTATTCTTCTTTCTTTTGAGGATACAATACATCAATGATTGGAAGTGAACCAAATTTATAACTTGGATTACTACCCGATTGCCATGTTTGGTCGCCTCTTTCAATAGCTAAATCAATTTGAACATGTTGTTTGTATTTTGCAGGTGGTAATTCTATTGAATAATATCCATCAGCCGAATTTGTTGTAGCCTCTCTTACAATACAATTGTTTATACTTGTAAAAGTAACAGTTGCAACTCCCAGATTATTAGTTGTTGTACCGGCTTTACAAGCTTTTTCAAATTCTTGTTCGCTACCTAAAACACGACCAACAATTTTAACTTTTGTTTTATCAATAAAAGGAGTTTCTCTTGTCCATTCAGATGTGAATGTATGTGTAATTTCATCAACTTCAAATTTTCGTTCTACCCCAATAAGTTTTATAGTATGTGTACCAATAGGAACTTGAAACGAAAAAATACCTGTTGCATCTGTAAGAAATGGTTCGTTGTCTTCGGTCATAACTCTTGTTCCATCAATTGAAAAACCTACATCTGAAGAACCACAGGTTGTACCTTCATAAATAACACGTCCGGTAAAAGTAAACGAACTAACATCGGTAAAATCAATACTATTAATAACCTGACTCTGGTCTCCAATAAATACTGTTCGTCCCATTGCCGGGTCGTATTGATGGTCGTAACCTCCGTCTTTTTTGGAAGGAATAACAGTAAAATTTTCGCCACCTGCGTAATACATAATTCCACGAAGTGAGTAATTTCCGTTAGCGTTTGTCATACAAGTATATCCCAGTTCAGAAATTGAAGGAATATCTCTTGACCATGTTACAGCATTGGTAAATTTTAAATCAAATTTGTTTGGAATTCCATTTGTTTGAGATAAATCGTAACATGTTGTGCCAGAACCTTCGTCAAAACGCCAGTAACCAATTAAACCTGGTTCGTCGGGTGTTATTATTGAATTGTATTTTTGAAAAACTTCAGTTTCGGTTAGCGTTTTATTAAATACTCTTACGTCATCAATTTTACCCTTCATTGTTCCTACAGATGGATGAGATGAGCCACCAATACCAAAATAATTTTCACCACTATAATATCTTATTGTAGTTCCATCATGAGTTCCAGATGCAACTTTTACTCCATTTACATATAATGTTAGTGTTTTGTTTCCCCAAGTTAAAGTTAAATTTGTAAACTTATCGGCAGGGAGATTTGTTCTATCATAAGTTAAAAAGGAACCATCTACATTTGTATTAACTAAAGCATAAATAATGTTGTTCATATAATAGATACCAAAAGAATTTCCTATTGATAGAATCGATTTGAAAGGATAAACATTTGTAGTTGAATCAATTTTAACCATTGCAGAAAGTGTCATATTTGTTGCATTTTTGTAGCTTTCAGGAAGTGTACCCGAAACCCAAGCTTCCGGTTCATTATTGTTAAAAGCTAAAGAACTTCCGGAACCGGTAGCGTTTTCGGAAGATACAAATATTTTTGTATTTGGAACAGGAAAACCACCTTCAAAGGTAATTTTTCCGGTAATAATTCCTTCGGCATATCTAAACCCTATACTATAACCTAATCCTTGTTTGTCGGTAATTTCAGAATATAGTTTTCCATTTAAAAGACTAACATTAAAAGATAATTGGTCTCTGCCGTTACTACAGGTTTTTTTGGCAATAACAAAATATTCGTACAAAACTCCGGTATTTGCTGTTAAGTCGATATAACTTGTTGATGTTCCGTCAATTGTTGCTAATAAAACCGGGTTTTCGGTTGTATTACTGCTTCTACGATAAACTAAAATTTTATCGAGATAACCATAATCTGCAAAAGAAGATATTTTAATATCCATAGCTACATTCTCGGGGTCATAACCTTTTGAGCAAGACAGTGAACTTTCATCAAAAACAATTTTAATATCATCTATTTTTATTTCTTTTGTATTTTCGTACCATTCAGAGTAACCACATTTATATTTAGAAGCAATTCTAAAATTGTAGATTAAAGATGAATTAGTAAAAGTAATAATGTGATCGGGAGAATTATCATCAATAATAATTTCACCTGCAGTATTCCATACCGTCCAGGTAGGGTTGGCTGCAGTTTTTGTTCTGTACTGCAATTTATATCCTGTTGGATTTTCGGTTCCGCCTTTAGCCCAAGTAATTGTTGCTGTTTGATTGCAAGTATTTGAATTAGATTCAATACCTATTGGTTTGTCAATTGGAAATTCCACTAAACAATAAGCAATATGATTAGCAGGACTAATAATTTGAAAAGTGTTATTATCCTTTGCTTTTATAACGTAAGAAATACGGTAATAGTTATATTTACATTGAACTGGGTTATCGTCATTTATTGATGTTGGAGTGTTTGCTATGTTATCTTTTATTGTGGTATAACTAAGACTATCATAATTAGCTGCAGGAATGTCGGTAGATGCGCGTTCAATTCTCATATACCAACCTGTGTAATTATTGTCTAAAAAAGTTTTATCGTCTGAATTGTAAGTCCAATTTATTTCTACTTTATCAGTTGTATTATTTGCTACAGCAGATGATGCTGTTAATCGAGGTCGAGGATTTATACTTTGACTAAATGAAAAAGAATTTCCATAGTAAGATGGTGCTGGTGTAATATTCTGGCTTCCAAGTTTCATATTTACATATTCTACTTTGAATCTGTATTTTAAACCGGGAACTAATTTTGTTTTAGTACTGATTAGATTATTATTTATTGTTAAAGAACTACTTGAAAGGCTTATTGTTTTAAAATCTTTCCAGTTTTCAGTACCAGTAAGTTCAGAAGCTTGAATGTGGATATTTGCAGTTTGGAAGCTAAATATTGTTTTATTCCATTTCAAATTAACAGTATCTTTTGTTAATTCAGCGAAAGTAAAATTTCCGAGTCTATTATTATTATATTCGCTACTCGAATAAGGCATTCTTGCATATTTTGGAAAAGTGGATGTATTAAGATTGAATTTGTTGATATTATAATTAGCAGTTGCCCCACCTGCCATATTATTAAAATAACCTGAAAATTCACTTTCAAAATTGTAGTATAATTTTAGGTCTGTAATAACAGAATTTGGTTGAAATGATTGTTGCATTAAATTAACAATTTCAGTCTGAGTTTTTGCAACTTGCCAATACCTTATTTCATCTAATGCACCCTTTAATTCAAAATTATGACCTCCGCCCCAACCGGTAGCATCCTCTGCATCAGATAAGCAAATATTAGCAGAAGGAGTGCTCTCAATTGTCCAAGTTCCGGTATATCCCAAAACACCGTTTTTATAAACTTTAACTTCTTGATTATTTCCAGTATAAACAACTGCAATATGAGTCCAAGTATTTAAATCTAAAGAAACGTCTGTATGAATATCTCTAGAATGTCCCCAAAGAAATATTCTCTTGTCTCGGTAACCAATACTAAAAACACTTCCATCGCCATTATTTTGATTTCCCATAACAATAAAAGATCTATAATAACCGTCGTTTTGGTAGATTTTTGTCCAAAATTCAATTGTTCTATTCTGTTCTTTTGGAACAGCTGGAAATTTACTAAAAGAATAAAAACCTGTATATCCTTTTTGATCGGGTAAATCTAAAAAATACTCATTTGTATAACTTAATTGCTCTGCGGTTTGAGCATTAACATATATTCCTGCTTGTAACACCATAATAAGCAAGAATATCATTTTTTTTAATATTAACTTTTTCATATTTATAATATTTAAGATTAATAATTTTTTTAAAACTTTCCGAATTTAAATATTCGGAAAGTTTATTTTTTATAGTCCTATTCAAAAATACTGTGATAAGTTAAAACGCTTTTATAAAGTCTTTTCTATGAAATCTTGCTTTAATTGAAATACTTAAGTTAATAACTTTACATTTTACATTCAATGAACATTAGTAGTTTTATTTACTTAATACCTTATTTTCAGGCAAGTTCGCATAGCGAAGACATATTTTTCAGGTAATTACTACCACAATATTTTGGAATAGCATATTATTTATTTATTTTACAATTAAAGGTAATGTACTTATTTTTTCGTTATTAGATACTTTAATTAAATACATTCCCACAGATAAATTATTTATAGATATTTCGGTTTTATTTCCTGTAAAGTCAAAAGAATTAACTTTTTTACCAATTGAACTATAAATATCTATTTTGTAATTTCCTGTTTCGGTAAATTCTAAAATAAATTTGTCGGTAGCAGGGTTTGGATATAAATTTATACCTTCAATTGAATTTTCTGAAATACTGTTAGCATTTACAAATTGAATTGTAAAACTATAAGTTTCAGTAATTTTACCATTACTTTGAGCTGTAATTAAAATATCTAAAAAAAGAATATCACATGTTGATTGACCGGAAAATATAAGTGTTTCGGGGTCAAAAATTAACCAATTTGGTAATGGCTCTCCATTTTGTAATGTTGCAATTAAATTAACATTTTCGTCAAACGGATTTAGAGTTGGAAAAACATTTTCGGGTATTGCAAAACTAAAAAAATCACATTCAGGAATAAATATTTCCGGAATAACGGTTAAATTTGTTGTTACAGTACTGTCGCAGCCATTCCAACCTTCTAAAATATCAATGTAAGTTCCTTCTGTTGAATATGCACTTGTACCTACATAAAAAATCTCTCCAATATTAATTGTAATGTTTTGAGAAAATGTTGCAGATTGTTCTACTACAACCGATAAACTTGAATTTGTAATACAACCATATTCGTTTACGGCTGTAACATTATATATTGCAGATTCTGTTGGAATAAAAGTAAATCCATTAGCAAAACCATCTTCCCAAGTTACTATACCATTACTTGAAGCAAATAAAGTTACTTCGTTACCATCGCAAATTGTTATATTTCCTGCTGTTGTAAGGTTTGGAAAATCTGATACATCAATAGAAATTGTGGTACATTCTGAACCTTGAAGAGTTGCACTTTCGCCTCTTATATAATAAGTTGTAAAATTTAATGGAGTTACATTGAAAATACCTGTTGAGTTTGTTTCAATTAATTGCTCTCCACAACTTCCGCTGTATAAGAACCAAGCAGTTGCATCATTTAACAAACCATTTACTGTTAATGTAACTGATTCACCTAAACAAATTATGTAATTACTTGCTGTAATGTTGTTGATTATAGCTTCTTGGTCTTCGTGAGATCCATCAATAAAATGGACAAAGCAATCGGATATGGCTGAACAATTATTTTGTGTAATTTCAACAGCATAGTTTCCATCAATTGTAGGTACAAATATTTGATTTGTTTCGCCAACAATTGGATTCATTGAATTATTACAGTCTAACCATTGATAAGTTGCACCATAAATATTAGCCATTAAAGATGTTAAGTCCTGTGAAACTGAATTAACAATCAAATTATTAACATTTAATATTGCTATTTGACTGGTTGCGGCAATAATATTACATTTTTCGGCTACTAATTTATATTTAAAACCATTGTAATTAGGTGTTGCTTGTAGTATTGATAAAGAATTTTGTGTAATTATGACATTATTAGAAGGTTGAACTTCTTGCCATGTATCACCATCGTTTGCAGACGAATACCATTTTGTAACATCAGGAGTTCCCGAAAGTGTATATTCAAAAGTAACATCATCGTTATAACAAGCACTAACACTTTGTGGTTGTAATACAAAACTAATATTATCATCAACAACAAAACTTGCTTTTTCTATCATTGTTAAAGAGCAAGATGATTGAGAAAGCACTCCAAAATCAATATTTGAAACATCAGTATTAATACAATTTCCGGTATTTGCAAATGCTGATAAATCAGAAATTGTTTGTCCGTTTGAATTATCAAAATTATAATATGCTACCAAATTATTTTCCGACCCATAAAGTTTATTATACATTGATGATAATATTTCGGATTGATTTCTGGATGTTCGCCAAACTCTTAATTCGTCAAATTTAGCATTAACATAATTGATTTTATCTCTGTCGATACCAATAAATAAATTTTCGTTTGAGTTAATATTTTGATTAATAAGTGGACTTGTAAATGTAACATCTAATGTTCCGTCAATATATAGTTCAAATTTATTAGTTGAAATATCTATAACCAAAGATACAAAATGCCACGAGTTATCGTTAATAATTTTATTACCTGTAACTTGCAAGTTTTGTGAATTATCAGAAAATTCAACCATAAATTTATTGTTAACTAAAACTAATTGCCAACCTTTAAAAAGTGGAGCGTTGTTTGAAAGTGCTTTACTAAAAATACCAGCCCAATTTGTTTGATTTATATTTGAAATATTTATCCAAGCTTCTATTGTAAATCCTGAATTATAAATATTTAAAGGACTTGCGTTAGGTATTGAAATGTACTCATTAGTTCCATTAAGTTTTAACGATTTAGAATTTGAAGTTAAATTTTCAGCCAGAACATTAAATATTGTTTCTTGATTTATTTCACCTGCTTCTAAAATTATAGTACCGCTGTTTCCTGTTACAGGTCCGTCAACAATTTGACCAGATAAATCGTTAACCAAATAATATTGAACAATTGGTTGTGAATTAAAAACTTCAACATTTGCAAAATCACCATAACATTCAATTACACTTCCGGCAATATCTTTATCTTCAATTTGGCTTATTACTGTTACTGTAACATCGTTTGTATTTACACAACCATTTACATCTGTACCGGTTACTGTATAAGTTGTTGTTTGATTAGGACTAAATGGTTGTCCATTTATAACACCATTGTTCCAAGTGTATTCTACTCCACCAAAGCCGGATAAAGTAACTTGTTGTCCATTACAAATATAAAAATCTTCGTTATTTCCTGCAAAAATTGAAGGAAGAGGATTTACCGTAATATGAGAATAAACAATACTATCGCAACCCAACGAAGATACAAATTGATTTTCGTAATCTCCGGCTGTTGTATAAACAGAATTACCAACTGTTACAGATTCGCCTTGGCATATAGAATATGAATTGTTTAAAATATAAATTGGGGTAACATTAATTGTAACATTTTCAGATACAAAACAACCTTGTGTTGTAAAGCCGGAAGCTGTAAAAACAGTTGTGCTGTTTACAACCTGAAGTGTATTGTTTTCAAAACCTCCCGACCATGTTACAAACGGAATACCTGTTGCATTAAAAAGATACTCGTCGCCTTGGCAGATTGTATGTACTCCTTCAATATTTAAACTTGGTTTGTCATTTACAATTATTAATGCCGATGAACTATAAATAAATCGGTTACCACAGTATTGAGTTGCTGCTCTTATATATTTGTTATTTAATAAATTAAAATCAGAAACTAATCTAATAGTTTTTTCTCCAATTATATTTTCAACTTCTATTGAATTAATGTTTAAATTAGTAAAATTCAAACCATCATTAGAAATTTGCCAAATCAAATTTTCTGAAATTCCTTCATAATCAACAGAAAGTTCAATTAATTCACCTTCACAAACTTCAATGTTTTGTGGATTTGATGTAAATTGAATTGGTTTTAAAATTTCAGTTGTAACATCATTTAATTGGAAATAACAAGAGTTATTAAAATCAATAACAGGTGCATTTACGGTTGATGCGAATACTGAAAAAGTTGTAGTTTCAAATATATTTTGTTCTGTTAAAGTTATTTTGCTTAAATTGCCCTGTATTGGTCCGTCAACAAATATATTATTTTTAACAAGATAATAGAATAGTTCTGTTTGAGGTAAACTTACATCAATTTTTACTGTTCCATTACAAATATTATAATCAGCTTTATTCCAAGTTGCGTTGGAAAGTTGATTTAGATTTATTGTATTAATTGTAAATGTAGCAGTATTTGAACATTTAAAGTTATCGGTTGCAATTACTGTAAAATTTGTTGTATTATTAATTACAAAAGGAACTCCATTAGTTATGTTGTTATCCCATAAATAACTATTTGCACCTTGAGCAGTTAAAACAACTTCATCTCCTGAACATATTGGATTACTGTAATTTTGTAACAAAGTAATTGTTGGTAGAGGATTTACAGTAATATTATAAGTTACAATGCTGTCGCATTTAAATAATTCGCTGTATGTAGTTGTAAACGATGTATTTGAATTATATTGATTTCCATCAATTTCTATAAAACTACCTTGGCAGATTATTGTGTCAACGGTATTATAAACTACATCATTAACCTCAACAAAAATAGATTTTGTACTCGAACAATTTGAAACAGGGTCTGTTGCCGTAAGTGTATAAGTATTTGATTGATTAATTACAATAGGTACATTATCAATCGCATTATTTGACCAAGTATAAATAGCTCCAATTTCTTTATTTAATGCTTTCAAAACTATTTCCGAACCAATACAAACCGGATAAATATATTCTGGGACGGCAATTGGTGTATGGTATATATCTAAATTGGCAAATGCTGAAGGTGAAGTTTGTAAAATACAATTTTCAGATATTGGATATACATAAAAAGGTCCAGGTAATTGTTGCGATGGAATAAATGTAATAATATTGGTATTTGATGAAGCAACTAATGGACCATACGATGAAGTACTGGCTAATAACCAAAAAGAAGCATCATTTAGTTGTCCATCAACAGTAACCATAACTTGTTCGCCTTCGCAAACATTGGTTGTTGAAAGTGATATATTATTTATAGTTGGCTCGTTTACACAATAATTAGGAATATAAAGTTTAATTTCAATATTATTTACACAGGTAGATATATTTCCTGAAGCATCTTGTGCTGTCCATTCAATATTATAAATACCTATTGGTAAAATTACGCCATTTAATGTTGAACTAAAATTATAATTATTTGTTACTGTAAAACTACTACAATCTGTAATAGTAGGGTCTAAAGAACCAAAATCAACAGAATAATCGACTCCTGAATAAATATTTATTATTTTATCAGTGCAATCTTCAAAAACCGGAGGATAGACATCATTAACTTCAACAAAAACAGATTTTGTACTCGAACAATTTGAAACAGGGTCTGTTGCAGTAAGTGTATAAGTTTTTGATTGATTAACTACAAAAGGAACATTATCAATAACGTTATCTGACCATGTGTAATTAATTCCATTTTCGGTATTTATCGCTTTTAATAATATCTCCGAACCTATACAAACCGGATAAATATAATCTGCATCTGCAATTGGTGTATGGTAAATATTTAAATTGGCATTTGCTGAGGGAGAGGTTTGCAAAATACAATTTTCCGAAATTGGATATACGTAAAAAGTTCCCAGTAATTGTTGTGAAGGAATAAAAGTAATAATATTGGTATATGATTCGCCCACAATTGTAACATTCTCATTCATATTGACTAATAGCCAAAAAGAAGCATCATTTAGTTGTCCATCAACAGTAACCATAACTTGTTCGCCTTCGCAAACATTGGTTGTTGAAAATGAAATATTATTTATAGTTGGCTCGTTTACACAATAATTAGGTCTAATTTCAACATTATTTACACATGTAGATATATTTCCCGAAGCATCTTGAGCTGTCCATTCAATATTATAAATACCAATTGGAAAAGTTTCTCCATTTAATGTTGAACTAAAATTATAATTATTTGTTACTGTAAAACTACTACAATCTGTAATAGTAGGGTCAAAAGAACCTAAATCAACAGTATAATCAACACCTGAATAAATATCTATTATTTTATCCGTACATTCTTCAAAAACCGGAGGTTTAACATCAGAGAATGCAGCTAAACCATAAATTGGAGTTATACTCTCGGTAAAATTTGATGAACTTCCAATTGATGCAAAATTATTTATTGTTCCATCTAAATTATTAGAAGTTAAATCGTTTAATGTTGTAATAGATGCATTATTACCATCAGCAATACCTTGATTAAAATTGTAATATGCAACTAATCCGGTTTCATTACCAACAAGTGTAGTATTCATAGCCATACTAATTTCACAAGAAGTTCTGGCTGTATTCCATATTCTTAATTCATCAATAGTACCATCGTCAAATCTATCACTTCCTAAATCCATTCTTACTCCAATATAAAGCGGTGAATTTAGAGTATTTAAATCATAAGTATAGTTTGCAATTTTTATACCATCAACAAAAATTGTAATAAGCGAACCATCATAACTTGCGGCAATATGATGCCAATTATTATCTAAAGCATAACCAGTATTAAAATCAACGCCATGTTTGTAAAAAAACAAATAACTATTATTATTAACATAAAAACCAAATGCATTATCTGTAATACTAATACCCCAATTTACAATATGAGCAGCAAAAAGATTTGAAGAACCTTTCTTATACCAAAACTCTAATGTTCGTGGTTGGTTTGAAATTATGTTTACATTATTATTTGTAACAACATAATCATCAATTCCATCGAAATTTAAAGCATTTCCGGCTAAGCCATCTGATAATACATTAAAATTATAATTTGCTGAAATACCGCCTTGGTCACGAATTGTTAATTGCGAAGTACCATGCATTGTGCCTTTTACATTAAAACTAACTTGCCCCAATGCATTTGTAACATAAGTTTGACTAATTACAAAAGCATGAGAATCATCAATTATTGTTATTGTTCTATTAGGAGCAAAACTTCCATCAAAATTGTAAAGTGTTGCATTAAAAGTTTGTGTTTGACCAATTACAACCTCTGCCCAATTGGAATTAATTACAATATTTGTAGGGGCTTGAACATAATTACAAGTAGTTGACAATCCATCTGGAACATAAAAATTTTCGAGATTAAATGAGTGAATTTTGTTAAAAGAACCAGCATTACCTGTAGAAGATGTAAAACCTGCAAACACGTTTTGATTTCCAAATAAAGTAACTAAATCAACAGTTTTTGTTAATAAAGCTGTAGATGGTCTTACATTTGAATTGTTTACTCTTACTTCTAACTGTTGGGAAACACCATTATAATCAATCCATGCGTAAATAATACTACCACCATACATTAAAAATGCCGGAGTTTCAACATCTGTATGTGCACTCAATGGAGTACCGTTTAAAACAATAGCTACGTGGTTGTTACTTGGTTCTCCTCCGTTTTGAATTACATCAAATTCTACAGCCAGACTTGGTGTTATACCATCATATCCAATAGCTCCACTACCCGCATTATTGGAAACTGTCTGTAAAACAAAAGCAATACCATCGGCATAATCTCCAGTAAATGGCGGATTTATTGAAAATGAGAAGTTTGAACTGAAAGATTTACTATCTTCAAGAAATAATCTATTTTTCCAGAATGCACTACCATTTTGCCACGTAGAATTATTAGTTAATTGAAGTACTCCATTTCCTAAAATTGTAGCATTTCCATTTAACTGATATGCAGATTGCATATTCAAAAAATTTGAGGTTGCTATTGAAATTTCGTTAGAACAAGGTAATTGTGCAAACAAATTTATTTGCAGAAAAACCATTAATATAAAAAGATGTTTTTTTCTCATAAAACTTTGTATTAAATTAACGTTTTTTGTATAATTTTAAATTGTAAAATATTTAAATGTAATTTAATAAAAACTGTAAAACAATTTATATTTTTTATTAACATTACATTTTAATTACATTATTTAGTAAATATTTAATATATATATATTTAGATATGCGATATTTATTTTGAAAAATGGAGGCAAATTATGTTATTTTAAATAATATTTAAATGACTTTTAAGTCGTTTAAGTCTTTAATATTAGTTTTTGTTCGTTTTTTACTTATAGCAACATTTACAGAAATGTAACTTTTGCTATGAAATTTTGATATTTCAGTTGCCGAAAAATATTGTTAATGTAAAGCACAATTTTTTTGTTTAGATGGTATATGAATATTTTTTTATGTAATATTGTCTTCAAAAATTGGTTTTGGAATATAAATCACAATATATTTTATTATTAATCATTTAAATTTTAACAAAATGGACAATCCTGTTTCAAATAAAAAGACATATATCTGGTCATTACCAATTCGATTTTCGCATTGGTTGTTAGCTATTTGCTTTGCTACTGCTTATATTATTGGAGACGAAGATAATTTTAAAAATTATCATATTGCATTTGGATTAGTTGTTGGCGTTTTAATAATTTTCAGAATAATATATGGTTTTACAAATTCCAAATATTCAAGGTTTAAAGATTTTCCGGTTAGCCCGAAATCAATTATTAATTTTTTAAAGAATTTTTTTAACCCCAAAAATGTTTATGCTGGTCATAATCCTCTTGCAGCAATTGTAATGCTGTCAATTTTTATTGTTGGCTTAATTAGTTGTATTTCCGGATATTTATGTTATACAACTGTTAATGAGAATGCAGAAGAAATTCACGAAATTGCAGTCAATATATTTTTAGCATTAGTTGTATTTCATTTACTTGGTATTATTGGTGATAAAATAACTCACGGTAAAACAGGTACTTTGAAATCAATATTTACTGGATATAAAAATATTGAAACAGAGCCAACAACTACTTCAACTTTTCAAAAAGTTTTTTCTGTTTTTTGGTTGTTAATACCAATTATTACGTTTATATATGCTCTTAATTCCAGCTTTTTTTCTAATTCGAATGAAAAAAATAATACCGAAGAATTTGAAAAAAATGATTCCTATAATACTGAAATTGAAGACAATGATGACGATGAAGATGACGACTAGTATTATGTCAAGCGAAAGTTGTCAGGTGAAAACACCATAGCCGTCAGGTTAAGGAATAAACGTCTAATAATGAATATATTCTTAAAATAAAAAATATGTAAAATAAGTTGTAGATATATGGGGGGACAACATTGCCCAAC
>Ga0316608_1000379_pt1 | contig 22217 bp, 13 predicted proteins | sample MIS2016152B_MG_FD_207673 | JGI IMG/M metagenome (GOLD analysis project Ga0316608, IMG submission 207673) | Microbial mat bacterial communities from Middle Island sinkhole, Lake Huron, Michigan, United States - MIS.2016.152B | ecosystem: Environmental > Aquatic > Freshwater > Lake > Sediment...
CCCCATATATCTACAACTTATTTTACATATTTTTTATTTTAAGAATATATTCATTATTAGACGTTTATTCCTTAACCTGACGGCTATGGTGAAAACACCTGACAAGTGCTACATTATCTGCACATTTCAGGTGTTTTCACCTGAAATTTATGCGTCAATTTACGATTGACATAACACTAGTATAAATTCAAAATTTTGGATAAACTAACAATATATTTTACAATGATATATAAAATAGCTTCGAGCGTCTTAAATTACAAAATTTAATTTTGTAAAGCATGAGCAACTTCCTCTTCTGCAAAGAGCCAGATTTTTTTTATTTGCGAAATATGTTCCGAAATTTCGTTTTGATTTGTTTTTTTTGCCGAATTTTCTTCAATTGATTTTGCCATTTTCTGCAATTCGGTAAGTCCTATATAATTGAATGTTGACTTTAGAGAATGTGAAGTAATTCTTAATTGTTCCCATTTTTCGGTTTTGAAAAAATTTTCAATATCATTAATTTGCTTTGGTATATTTTGTTTGCACAATTTTAGGATATTGTTCATTTTTTTCTGGTCGCCACGGTACATTTCTGTTAAAAGTGTGAGGTCTATATATTGATATTCTGTAATTTCTGTTGATAATTTTTCTTCATGAACTTTTTCTACAGTTTCGATTTTGGAAACTTCAAGTTTTTTTGATTTTGTTAACAGACTTATTTGGTGTATAATATCTTTTTCTACCAATGGTTTTGTCAAAAAAGCATTCATTCCAATTTTTAAATTTCGCTCAATTTCATCTTGCATAGCATGAGCAGATAAACCAATAATCGGTACATCTTTTTTTGGTTTCTGAAATTTTGTTCTGATAATTTTAGTTGCCTCATAACCATTAACATTTGGCATTCTAATGTCCATTATAACAACATCATAATCTTTATTTTTAATTTTCAGAATTGCTTGTTGACCGTCTGAAGCTGTGTCTATTCTTAATTTAGGTTCATATAGTTTTAAAGTGTCGGTAAGAAGAGTTGTATTTACGATATCATCTTCTACAACAAGTATATTAAGATTTGAAAAATCAAATTTTTCATCTTCTTCAATAATTTCTTCAATTGCTTTGTTTGTTTGAATAATTTCTTCAAACGGAAGTGTAAAAAAGAAAGTAGTACCTTTACCAAATTGAGATTCGAACCAGATTTCTCCACCCATTTCTTCGATAAGATGTTTTGTAATAGATAATCCTAAACCTGTTCCTCCTGGGTTTCGTATTTCAGAACCAACAATCTGACCAAATCGGTTGAAAATTATGTCCATTTTATCTTCAGGAATTCCAATTCCGGTATCTTCAACATAAAAAAGCAAACTATTTTTGTCTTTGTACGAATATCCAAAATCGATATGTCCGTTTTCGATAAATTTTAAAGAATTACTGATTAAATTTGAAATTATTTGTCTAAATCTATGAGTATCTACAATTACTGTAAAATTTCTATTTTCGTTCGCTTTGTTCAGTTTAATTTCGATATGTGCTTTGTCTTTATTTATTTTTTGTGCATTAAAATTGTTGAAAATTTCATCTAAAACTTGATTTAATTTACACTCTTCATTTTTTATAAGTACTTGTCCTGCTTCAATTTTGGCAACGTCAATAATATCATTTATTAAATTAAGAAGGTTATTTCCGCTATTTTCGATATATGTGAAATACTCCTCACGTTGATTTTTAGAGAGATTATGTTTAGCTAGTAATTTAGAAAAACCCATTATTGCATTTAATGGAGTTCTGATTTCGTGCGACATATTTGCAAGAAAAGCTGATTTTAGTTTGTCTGATTCTTCGGCTTTTTCTTTAGCAACTTTCAAATCTGCAGCATTTTGTGTTAGTTCCTGCTCAAATCGTTTTCGTTCTAAAGCCATTGCAATATGCTCTGATACAAAAGCCATTAAATCGAGGTCTTTTTCTGTAAATACACCTTTCATTCTGTAATTCTGGACAACCAAAACCCCAAGAGCTTTATCGGCAATTTTGAGTGGAACTCCCAGCCATGATGGCGATGGTGTTCCGACCATTTCTACTTCTCCGCTTTTTATAAGTTGACTATCAATAAACTCGGTAAGAAGCAAAGGCAACCCTTTTCTACGGACATAATCAGTAAGACTTTTCTTTAGCGATTTTGGTTCTATTTTGTTGATTTCGTCATATTTATCGATGTAGTAAGGAAATGTATAGTGTTCGTTTTTTTCGTCGTAAAGTGCAACGTAAAAGTTAGTTGTGTCAATAAGTTTAGAAAGTTGTGCATGTATAAATCCTATCAGTTCTTCTATATTTTCAACCTGATGTACTTTTTCGTAAATTTCAAGTAAAATTTTCCATGTTTTTTCTGAACGAGTAGTTTCTGTAATGTTTGTATAATAAACAATTACGCCAATAATATTATTGTTGTTGTCTTTTAACGGACGATATATATCTTTAAAATAAAATTTTTGTGCTCCATTTAAATAATCACCTATTTGAAAAAATTCTTCCCCACTAAGTGCTCTATATAAGTCTCTTTCGAGCTTTTCGGATATTCTGAGATTTTTTAATGCAGAAATAATATTTTGTCCTTCTGCAACTTCTTCATTTATAATTGTTTTTATGTGTTGCTTATAGTTGTTATTAAATGCTAAATAGTTTAAATTTTTATCTACTGCATAAATAATTGTGTCGTCGGGAATTTCGATAATAGAACTCAGCAACAATTGTAGTTGTTTTGTTTTTTCCGATTCCTGTATTTGCGATTTTTCAGTCAGCATTTTAACTTCTGATTCTAATTTATTAATTATATCTTCGTGTTTTACTTTTTCCATTGATACAAAAATTGAATTAACAATTTATAAATAAATTCATTAAAATTTCATTCTATCAAATAAATGTTCAATTATTTCTTTATCAGTAACCAAAAGATTAAAATATTCGAAACGATTTATAAAAACTATATATGCACTTTTATCAACTTCGAGTTTTTCAATATTTTGTGGTACGTTTAGCCCTTTTATTATCACATCATTTTTCTGAAAACTTAAATCTCCCTGCTTTTTATCGGTATAAACTAAAGTTCCTTTTATTAATATTATTATATCTTCTTTTGCATGTTTATTTGTAAAAGATATTAAATCACCTTTTTTCTTCTTTGCTGAATTAATGATTTTTGCAAGTTTTACCAACGATTTTTCGGGAACTGTATAAAATAAAAAAATACGCTTTAAAAGTTTTACTCTATCAATAAGTACACCAATTGGATTTGTTTCGTTTAAAATATCAATAAGTTTTTGTTTTTCGAGTGAAAGATTTTTTAAATAATTGATACATAATACCGGACTGTATTCGTAAATAATTTTTGCGGCAGTTGAATATACTAACTCAGAATTATGATACAAACTAACAAATATTTCGTCAGGAATTTGTTCTTTATTTGTTAACTTAAGTATTTGACTTGCTTTCTCTTCAGTCCATACTTCGTTGTCGTTTATTTGTATTTTAGTCAGATTTTCAGATGCATTTAATGGTGAATTTTTCAGTACTTTTGCTGATAATTCTATTGCTTTGGTTTTTGTCCAGATATCAACTTTGTTGTAATCTTTTAAAATTATGTCGCGCAAGCGTTCATCAAATCCAATTTCGGGAATATAAAAGTATTGTTTTAGGCTTTTAATTCTTTGATTTACACTTAACTTATCAAACAGCGGAATAATTATTCTTTTTATGTCGTTACTTATAAAATTATCGATAATTTCGAGTGCAAAAATTGTATTTTCGCCAATAATATTTGTTTTAATTAATTCGATAGTCTCTGGCGGATTTATAAAACTTAAAAGCTGAAATAGTAATTCATAAGTATTATCTCTTTCTAAATCTAATGATTGTATTAATTTAAGAGTGTTTTTTTCTTTTTCAATATCTTTTATAGCCACAAAAAACCACAAAATATTTTCGGCTATACTTATTATCTTCTTTTTGATGATAGGAATAGTCTCTATATCTGCTATATATCCACTGTAGTGTAATGCCGTTATTACTGCCGACTGAATTTCTCTATCGGGATAATTAATTAGTTCAATCAGATGTTTTTCAGCTTCTTTGTCGCCAATTTTTGCATAAATTTCAATAATTTTCAACAAGACTTCAACATCATTATTTTTATCGAAAAACTTTTTTAAATGTGGAATTATTTTTGTTCCTATTTCAACAAAAATATTTACGAGTAAATTATTAAATTCAGAATCGTTTAAAAATTCGACAAGTTTTTCTAAAAGCAATGGGGTTTGACGTTTACTTGCAATTTTTATTGCTGCAAGTTTTACTGCTTTGTCGTTATAATTAAGTAAATCGGAAATAATAATTTCATCATTTTCAATTTCATTTTTAAATAAATATTTTGTTAATTTAATCTTGTCTTTTAAGATTACTGATAAATTTAAATTTTTGATTTCGGCGTTTGATAATGTTGTAATTTCTGAATAATCAAGATGATAAAGTGATGTTAAAATCATTTTATGTAATTCTCTGTCTTTAAAATCGAGATTGTTTCCTATTGTTTCAATTGTCTGACTAATTTTTTCGTTATAAGTTGGGTCTATGCTTTTAAGAATTACTTTTCTGATAATCCGGTCATTAATTTTCAGTAAAAAATTGGCATAAGCTTCTAAACTTCTAGGATTTGTTTCGGCTAAAACTACAACGCTGAATTTTGCAACATTTATATCTTCACCAAGAAGATGTTTTTCAAGAACTTGACTACCAAACACTTCCTCATCTGTCAAATTTATTTCAAACATTCGTTTTTCTGCCAGTATTTGTCTGATTTTTTCTTTATAAGCAGTATATAATTTAAATGCAACTAAAACCCAAATTATTAAAAAAGGAATTAACAATACTGGATAATAAGTTAAATTGAAACCATTTTCTGTTGTAAGTATTTGACTTATAATATATAAAATAATTCCAGCTATTGCAATTGAAAGCTGCATTACTACACCAACTCTGGTTTGAATAAATAATTTTTGATTTTCGGGTAATGTCTGATAAAGTACATTAAATGAAGGGTCATCGAGTCCACGTCTTAAAATACGTTCCAACGATTTATTTAATGTTATAAAAACAAGAAATGCGATGCTGCTTATTCCAATAAAAGTTCCGCTTAAAAATGCTAAAGTTATTAGTAAACATACTGAAATAGGCATAATTACCAAACCAAGTCTAATGCCCCATTTGCTAAGTATCCTGCTCGAAAATATTGAAAGAATTAGTTCACCAACTTTTAATCCTCCAAAAACTATTGATAAAAAAAGTGATACAATTTCTTTATTCTTAAATATTTGAGGCTGTTCTTTTATGGTAACCAAAAATCCATAGTCTGATAAATATATAGCTATTGTTGAAAGTGAGGCTGATATAAAAATATAAAAGAAAAATTGTTTTCTGATAATTTTCCAGAAATTGTTGTCTTCCAAATCGTCTGCATTTTCAGAACTTTGATTTTCAGAATTGTCTTCTTCGGGAAATTTTTTGTAAATAACTAAAACAATTATAAATGAAGATATTAAACCCAATATTCCTATTCCAATTAAATCATATTGATGAGTTAGAAATTTTAGTAAAATAGGTATAATAAAATATCCGAAAATAGAAGCAATTATTCCTCCAATATTAATAATTCCAAAATATCTTTTAACCTGAATTAAGTTTAAAAGTCTGATAGCCAAACCACCTGTAACAATTGCTACCAACGAAATAAAGGGCCAAGCCCAGATAAAAACAAAAAAGCTAAGGTATTTTGTATAAACGTTAAAATTTACTTCTCCAAGTTCGTCTTTGTAATTATTAATCAAAAACAAACCAAGCCTTGCAACTATTGAAATTGCAATCATAAAAACTACGGCTCCAAGGAATAAACTTTTGTTTTTTTTTGTTTTTTTTTGACGAATGGAATAAATTGTAGTGCTTAGATATCCAACAATTCCAGCCATTATATAAGCCATTGGCAAGTGTTGACTTCCGTAAAAAACAACAAATTCGGTATTTGCAGGTACAAAATATAATGCAATAAACAAGCCCAACGAAAATGAGAATGCAAATAATAAACCTATTTTTGCAAAATCTTTTTGTTTTATGTTTAATTTTTCATAGATATTTTGCTCAAAATCAAATATCTTCATGTTATTTTTTTACTCGGTGCATTAAAATTTATTGACCAATTCAACTTTCAAGAAAAAACACTCTATAAGTATTTTTAAATTCGTTTTGTCATATTAAGTGAAAATTATCAGGTGAAAATTTATACATAAATTGACAATTGACTAACATAATATAATTTCATAAAACAAAAAATATCATTTTTATCAAACTTGCTCTTCTTCAATATTATTTCTTCGTCTTCTTCGATAAATAAAAAATAGAATTGATATTGATATTACAAATGTTGATAAAATTATTGAAATTATTATAGAATTTGAAATTGGAGTTGTAATTTTAAATGCTGATAATCCTGCTTTTACAATGCTTATAATTCCAATTACCAATGTAATCCAAACCGTAAAAGTCATAAATAAATTAGAAATAATACCATTTACACCTATTTTGCCCATAATTTTTCTTTCGTTAATTACAAAAAGCAAAAAAATGCTTATAAAAGGTAATATTAATCCGTTTAGTGCCTGTGCTGTAATTATAACAGGTATAGGTTTTATATTCAAAAATCCAAAAGTAAGACCAACACTGAGTACAAAATAAATAATTCTTTTAAAATTTTTAGATTGCAAACTCCAAAGTTCTGGTTTTTTTTGTTTAAAAATACTTGAAGCAGTTAGAGCTGAGGCTAATGGTGATGTGATTGCTGAAGTAAAACCTGCAGCAAAAAGTCCAAATCCGAAAATGTAAACAGCCCAGTCTCCAATTGTTAACTCAAGAATATTGCTAACAAGTTTAAAATTGAAAACCATTCCTGTTATTGCTTCTTTATCCCAACCTGCTGTTATTTCGCTTCCTACAGCAATAATTGCCATTGAAACAAAACCTCCAAGTGCTATTGATATTGTAATTCCAAATCTCATATCAAAAAGCGACTGTTTTTTATCTGCAAGGCTTGAACCTAAAAATAAATCGTAAGGCACTATGGTTGTTCCTATTATTGCCAATATTAAAATTCCAGGACTTGGAATTCCTAAAACATCAAATCCTTCAGGTATTCTAGGAATTAAACTTCCATGAAAAAATTCTTTTACGGAAGGTCCCATTGCAACAAAAGTTGAAATAAAGGCAATTCCCATAAGAAAAACCAAAACTCCCATTGCGTTTGCTATGGTTTTCATCGACTTAAATTTAAAAGCCAAAAAAACCAATATTCCAATAATGAATACAAAAATTATTTTAGATATTTTGAGTTCACTAAAAAATGGATTTGTTTCTTTAAAATGCTCTAAATTTGTATAAAATTCGGGTATCAAATTTGAGATTTTCGATTCCAGCTTCGGAAAAATAAGTAAAAGTCCTTCAACTGCACCCAAAATATTTCCGGTTTCGTAAGCTGCACATCCAACAATAATTGCACCAACAATTAAAATAAACAGCATTGTTTTTTTGCCTCTTGATGCAAAAAAAACAGTAAGAGCTTCACCTAAATTTTTTCCTGAAAGTATTGTTATTCTAGCAGTTGCTTCTTGTAAAAAAATACAGCCAATTGTAGAAAAAAGCATTGCCCACATTAGGTCATAGTGATAATAGGCACCTGCCTGAGTGCATGTAGTTACAGTTCCGGGTCCTATAAATGCGGCTGAAATTATTGACCAGAAAAGTATGGTTAGAAATTTGTTTTTTATTAAAGTTAATAATTTCCTAATCATTCCAATCTATTGAAAATTTATTACAAAAATATAATTTTATTAACAATATGTAAATTTAATAGATAAAATATTTAGTAAAATTAGAATATTTTTGTAATGTCTTGTATGGATTTATTGATAAAACTCTTAATGTTTTAATTATTAATTTAATAGCAAAATACTTTTTTATTGAAAAATTCAGATTAAAATTTTGTTCTTTTAAAATTTTGATTTCAGAAATTTATCTAAACTACAAGTTTAGCTTAATTTATTTTCTAAATCAATTTAATATCAAAAATTTGAAAAACAACAATGTCTATTTGCCTTATTTTCACTACATCTGTTTCAAGGTTCACTCACAAGTCTTTAAAGTAGTTATAGTAGGTTTATTTCTAAAGTAAATCAGCATAAAGACTTACAAAACAAACTATTACATGTTTGAATTTTTAATCAATTAATTTATTTGTTATTAAATCATTCAGAATATTTATCAAATTCATTAATAATATTTTCTCACCTACAAAATTCATCGTATGAGTTTTATATAAAGGTAATTCTATTTTATTTTCATGACAAAATTTGATAATCCATTTAGCACAATCAAAACCTGTTTTTTCAATAAATGTATTATAAGGAATTGGTTCATCACGTTTTAAATAATGCTCATCTGCTAAATCATGGTCAAATGATATTAATCTAGGTTTTGACTTATATTTCAAATAACTATTTTCAACAAAACTACAAAATTCAATGTAAGAACGAACAATATACCATTTTAATTTAATGTAATCTTTATCAAGTGTCATTGTATAAGTTTGATTTAAATCTCTTTGGTCATCAATAAATAAATTGTATTCTTTATCATCTGTGTATAATACAGAATTCGCAATTTTTTTATCTTGGTCTTGCATATCAATCATTTATTAATCTAATCAGTGCTAAATCATCTGTTGGTTTATAACCAAACAAATTTTCCAATTCCTTTAGTTTAAATTCTAACATATTTTCTTGTTCAATCTCTGATTTATCAATTATTAAATATTCAATTGGATTAATATCATCTGTTGAATTATTTTTAAGTACTTTTTTAAACATTAAAATTCCGTCGGTCGCAATACTAATATCTTGTATTGAGTTTAATAAGAAACTTTTTGGATTTTCAAGATAAACATATCTAATAGGCAAAGTCTCTGCATAATTTTGGAGACTTTGTCCAAAAGGTATTATATGATATAATTATCAAAATTGAATTGCCAAATGATACTTCATTTCAAATTTATCTAGTATAATACATTAATATCCAATATCTAACAATAGTTTCTGAACACCGTTTATAATTTCATCTTCAGTAACCAATTTATCTTTTTCGCTGGATAAAAGTTTGCCAATCTGCGAAATAGGGTCTAGGTGCTTTGTGTAATCACCGCTTAAAATTTTAACTGGGTCATTTCTTCTTCTGTAAAAGAATGCAAGAGTTTTGTCTTTTTCGTCGAATGTAAATTTACCTGAATTATCTAATTTCCAAACTGGTATAACTGATAAATCGTAGCCTTTTGGAAATTCACCCGATACTGCTTCGAGATGATTTATTCGTTGCAAACATGGATAGTTTACCGTGTGTAGTTCGCCTAGTGTTACAGCATCATCATACTTAAAATCAATGTAAACGCTTCCCAATTCAGATTTCATTAACTGACCTTTTGTATAATATAAACCTTTAAAATTACTGCCGTCCATGTAAAATGCAAGACGTTCTCCAATCCTTAAAGTTCCAAATACAAATACTTTAATGTTTAATTCCGTTAGATTGTTAACCATTTTTTTTCCTCCTTAAATTTAATTTCGTTATAGAAATCAAATTTCTTACCAATTTTTTGAAAAACACTTATCAAAACTTTCAGCAGATAAAAATAATAAATAATTATTTTGCTAATTCATTGTTTATAAACAAATAATAAATCTGCTGAATAATTATACGTAAGGCAATAATCATGATATTTTTAACATTTGTATACAATAACCGGCAAAAGTGAATTTTCAATTTTGAGGTGTAAAATAAATACTCTGTTTTTTGAAAAAAAGTTTATTTTTAAACAATGTTTTCCTTAAAAATGTCAGAATCGAAATTAAAATCAAAATCTGCATTTTTAACAATTTCACAGTTAATGTAGTTGAAGTAACCTTTTACAAATTTTTTATGTAAAGTAAATATTTTTTCGTTTTCGTTATTAATTTTTGCACCAGTTTCCGACAAAATTTCCTCAATATCAACTGTATTAATATCCTTCTCCCTTATTAGTTTTTGATATTTTGAATATGTTTTACGCGAAATGCTAATTACAATTACATAATTACCAAACGATTTCAAAACATAATGATTATATTTTAAAATAATATCATCTTTTTTAATATTAACTGTAGTTTTATCAAAAGGTGGCGAAAATCTGAACCCTTTTTTTACAATATTATCAGCAACTTCTTGTGAATTAGTATAGTGCAAAAAATTTAGGCAATCTTCAGTTTCATCAAAAATAAAATTCTGAATATCTGTACTAAAAAAATTATCCGAACTAAGTGATACTAAAGCACGCTTTTCGCCAATAATTTCGGCAAATTTTCCGATTAAATAATCAAGTTTTGTAAAATCACCTTTTCCAATAAATTTTTTATCTTTAATTTCTACTTCGTACCAGTTAAATTCCGAACTTTTGGCATGTTCTTCCTTATCGCTAATTCTGTGATATTTAGTTTTTGAAAGGTCAATTTCAACCAACCAGCTCGAATGTTCCATAGTCTGAAATTTAATATTCAAGCCATATTGAATATTTTCAATTGCTTCTTTAGAAAACCATTTTTGAAACCAACTTAAATTTTCCATATTTCAATTTTTTCATAAAAATAAATAAAATACACCAAAAATTACAATTTTAAGATTTAAAAATTGCAAAAGTGTGTAAAAAACAACAACTTTGTTATCTAAATTTTTAATAAAATGAAAACCATGTAGATTTTGAAAATTTTAAAATCATCAAAGTCTTCACTCAAAACAACAAAATTATTATTTTTTACAAAATTATTTACAGATGAAAACCATTATTTCAGTTTTAATTTTTGTGTTTATAAGTACTACAATATTTTCACAAAATTTATTTCCCGTAATCGGAAAAATTTATAACGACAAACTTGTTCCCAGAATAGATATAACTATTTTGCCGGAAGATTTAGATGCTTTATATAATGATGTTTACAGCAATATTGAGTATCACGCAGTTTTTCAATTTTCAGATGGTACTATTTCTGAAACAATGAACAACGTAGGTTTTCGTCTGCGTGGAAATACTTCGAGAGTTTCGGCAAAAAAATCTTTTAAAATTACATTTAATGCTTTTGATAATCAGCAATTTCATGAGATGGATAATATGAATTTGAATGGAGAACATAATGATCCTTCAATAATCAGGTCGAAATTATGCTGGAATTTATTACGAAAATTTAAAGTACTTGGCTCAAGAGCAAATCATGTGCAGCTATTTATTAATAATCAATATTATGGACTTTACATGAATATCGAAAGTATTGATGATAAATACTTAAAAAAAAGATATGGAACAAGTGAAGGAAATTTGTATAAATGTCTTTATCCTGCTAATTTACAATATATTGGAACAAATCCAAATAGTTATAAATTTGAACAAAACGGACACAGAGTTTATGAACTGAAAACTAATGAAACAGAAGATGATTACACCGATTTAGCAAATTTTATAAATATTTTAAACAATACTTCGGTAAATCAGTTTCCTGAATTTTTAGAACCTGTTTTTAATGTAAATTTATATCTTAAAGCACTAGCAGTTGAAGTTTTAACTGCGCATTGGGATAATTATTCTTTCAATCAAAGTAATTATTATTTATATCATAATCCAAAAACAGGAAAGTTTGATTACATTGATTATGACATGGATAACACTTTTGGAATTGACTGGTTTAATATTGACTGGGCAAAGCGAAATATTTATAACTGGTCATCGAGTGATCAACGTCCTTTGACAAAACGTTTGCTGCAAAATACTGAATATAAAGCAATATTCTCTTTTTATGTTAATTTATTGCTTGATAACTATTTCAGAACCGACTCTCTAAATCAAGAAATTGACGAAATTAAGCAAATGATAACTTCTTACGCTGAAGATGATATTTTCAGAACTTTAGATTATGGATATTCTATTGCAGATTTTAATAACTCATATACTACAGCTTTAGGAGAGCACGTAAAATACGGATTAAAACCTTATATTTCTACAAGATACACTAGTGCAAAACAACAACTTAGCATAACTCCTATTTCACCTGTAGTTTCAATTGTAAATTTTTCTGATTTTACTTATTATAACCCATTTACTGCTGAAGTGATAGTTGAAGATGATGGAATAATTACAGGCTCTAAATTCTTTTATAAATTAGACAATGGCGAATGGCATGAAATATTAATGAATGATAATGGTGAATTAACTGATAGTGTAGCTAATGACGATGTTTTTACAGTATCTGTCGATACTGATATTAACCCTTTGAATATCGAATTTTATTTTGAATTTACTGATGATTCACAAAATATTACTCGCGAACCATATTCAGGAAACTATTCTGCTATCCGCGAATTTGTTGATTTTCCGGATTTGTATATAAATGAAATGATGGTAAGTAACAGCATTACAATTGCCGATGAATTTGGAGAATATGAGGACTGGGTCGAAATTTATAATGCCGAAAATACCGAAATAAGTACACTCAATTTGTATTTAACAGATGATATTGCAAATCCGGGTAAATGGAAATTTCCTGAGTTAAATATTCCTGCAAAAGGTTTTATGCTAATTTGGTGTGATACAACTGTTGAACAAGGAATTTATCATACAGGTTTTAAACTTGCAAAGGAAGGAGAACAGCTAGGATTATTTTTAAAAAACAAAGGAGAATATGTTGGTTTAGATAAGTTTACATACTTACACATGGAGTCTGATATTTCTTTTGGCAGAAAAAAAGATGGCGAAAATCCTTTTGTTTTTTTCACTATTCCAACTCCGTATAATTCTAATAATCAGTCTATTGAATACGAACAAATATTTACAGTTTATCCAAATCCTTGCAAAGACTATTTTAATATATGGACAACAGATTTCACTATAAATCAAGTTAAAATTAGTGATATCACAGGCAGAACATTCAATGTTGATTTTGATGAATCGGAAAATAAAATATATATGACAAAAATGCCGGTAGGAATTTACGTCTTAAATATTTTTGGAAATAATACTGCCGGGCAACAAGTTTGCTTAAAAGCTAAAATAATAAAAGAATATTAAGTGTTAAGTTAAGTAAAAGTTGTCAGGTGAAAAACACCTGACAAGTGCGACATTATCATCATATTTCAGGTGTTTTCACCTGAAATTAATACGTCATTTTACGATTAACATAACATAAGTTATCGAATTACTTTTTTCATATTTTGCTTTTAAAAATATTGGTTATAGATTTCAAATATAGTACAATAACTTTGATGATATTAATTTAAACACTAAAAACAAGAAATATGATATTAATCAAACAAGCTGAAATTTATACTCCAGACCTGATTGGAGTAAGAGATGTTTTAATTGCAGGAGGCAAAATAATTGCAATTGAAAATAATATTGAAGCTCCCAAAGGAGTTAAATGTGAAATAGTTGATGCTAAAGGACTGAAACTTACACCCGGTCTGATTGACGGACATGTACATATTGCGGGAGCTGGAGGTGAAGGTGGACCATCATCACGAACTCCAGAACTTCAATTAAGTCAATTGATTGAAGCAGGTGTTACAACTGTAATAGGTTGCCTTGGAACTGACGGAATGACTCGCAATATTGAAAGTGTTCTAATGAAAACTAAAGCATTACGTGCAGAAGGTGTTTCGGCTTGGATGTTTACTGGTTCATATCAGATTCCAACTCCAACTTTAACAGGTGATGTTGGACGTGATATTGCACTAATTGAAGAAATAATTGGTGTTGGCGAAATTGCAATTTCAGACCATCGTTCTTCTGTACCAACTACTGATGAGTTGATTAGACTTACTGAACATGCAAGAGTCGGAGGAATGCTTGGTGGAAAAGCCGGTATTGTAAATATTCATCTTGGTGATTTGGAAGACCCATTCAGACCTTTATTTCTTGCAATTGAAAAAAGTATGCTTAAATTAAATCAATTTTTGCCAACACATTGTAATAGAAATGATTATACTTTGGTTTCTGCAATTGAATATGCAAAAGCAGGTGGTTATGTTGATATTACTACAAGTTCTTATCCATATTTTCCACAATATGAAGTAAAACCTTCAACAGCAGTTAAATTATTACTTGAAGCTGGAATTCCAATTGAAAAAATTACTTTTACTTCAGATGCTTGCGGTTCGTTACCTGATTTTAACCCAATTACCGGTGAACTAATACAATTGGAAATGGGACAACCAAGTTCAAATATAAGAGAAATGAAAGATATTGTAAATGTTGAAAAACTTTCGTTGGAAATTGCTCTTAAACCATTGACTTCTAATCCTGCAACTATTTTGAAATTAAAAAATAAAGGGAAAATAGAAGTAGGAAAAGATGCTGATATTCTTTTACTTGATGATAAACTTGAAATAAAATTTATGCTAGCAATGGGTGTATTTATGAAAAAAGATTATAAACCGTTGAAAAGAGGTTCTTACGAAAAATAAAAAATATCAATAAAAAAAGAGCTGTTAAAATGCAGCTCTTTTTTTTTGAATTATTTATAATTTTACTTTTGCAACAACCATTGCATGAGGACTAATTCCTGTAATCCAGTCTTCTTGCGAAGTGCCATCTAAATTAGCTCTGATAATTTTACCATCAGCAGCTAAATTGCTAACTTTAAACGACCAAAATAATTTATTGGTTTCATTATCAATAGCAATACCCCATGTAGCTTTTGAACCAAAACTTCCAATTTTCACTATATTTGAACCATCAATATTTGACATATAAATTCCATTTTCAGTAACAGGTGTTCCAACCGAACCATAAGCTGCAAAATACATTTTTCCATTAACGAAATCAATACCTAAAGCTGTCGCATCAATACCTGCAATAACTTCTGTCAAACCTGTTCCATCTAAATTTACTGACCATAAACCGCCGTTTGGAAAATCATATTTATCGTTTACAAAATAGAATTTGTTATTTGTATAATCAAATTCCAAATCTAAAGGTAATTCAGGAGCAGTTGTAGTACCAAAATTTATAGCTACTTCGTAACCTGTTCCATCTAAATTTGCTTTATCAATAGCTCCTTCTCTTGCCCAATAAATTTTATCATTTACCACAACTATACCATAAGGAATTAAACCTGTTAATCCAATAGTTGCGAAATCGACAATAACAGTTTGTCCACTTCCATCGGAATTTGTTCTGTAAATTAAACCCGAACCGGAATCTGTAATATAAACTTTTTTGTTTTCGGCATCAACAGCTATTCCATAAGGTTTTAGTAAACCGGCATCTGTAAAATTCTGAATTAGAGGAGTTGCTAATGATAAATCAATAAAATGAGCTTTTGCAGTTGACCTGTCTGTAAAATACAGCAAATTTGAATTTCCTGCATTTGGGTCTTTAATATTAATATTTACAATTTTTGTTAATTGATTGTAATATACTTCATTTTTAGCAACACAAGTTAATTTTACACTATAAATTCCTCCCGTTTCAAAAGTTGCAGTCGGATTTTCTTCATTTGAAGTTATTCCATTGCCGAAGTCCCATAAATAACCTTCAGAATTTATCGAAATATTTGTAAATGGAACATTTGCCGGAGCATAACCATTATTAGAAATTTCATAAGTAAAATCGGATATCGTACTTGCCAATGGTTTCAGATTATCTTCTGGTTTACAACCTATAAAAAATGTCATTAAAAACATTGCATAAATTATAGGAACTAATATTTTTTTATTCATAATTTTATTTTTTTATTTTTTATTATTCTTAGTATCTGTATATAAATAAACTATTAAAGTTTGTTTTTGTATTGTGAATATCAAGCGAAAGCAAAATTAATAATTATACACTAATCATTAACTTTTCTCTAGTAACCCTGATTTTGTTTCATATCTGGATTTGTATTTGTTAAAATTTCACTTATTGGAATTGGAAAAAGTGTTTGATTTATATCGTTAACGGTTTCCAAAACATCTAAAGCACGTTCTGTTCTAACTAAATCGAACCAGCGTGAACCTTCAAAAGCAAATTCCAAACGGCGTTGTAATTCAATTTCATTAGCTAAATCGGTATAATTTGCTGCTGAAGTATTTAGTAATCCAGCTCGATTTCTAATTTCATTTATATTATTTTGAATTTCAGCAATATCACCTTGTTTCAAATTAAGTGCTTCTGCTTTAATTAAATACATTTCGGAAAGTCTGATAACAGGTACATTATCACTTCCGCCAGATATATCAAAATATTTTTTACCGTAAGGTTTATTTTCTGCATCATAATCTATTGTAGCATTAAATCTTTCATCATTTTGAGCAAAAGCTGCAATTAAATTTGCAGAAGGTGCAATTTCATATCTTCCTGCAAAAGAATTAGGGAAAAAATAATTTGCTAAACGATTAAAATCTTGGGTGTTAAATTCAATTTCGAATATTATTTCACCGTTTCCTTCTTCAGTAAATAATAATCCGAAATCTTCGGCTAGTATTTTTCCTGAGTTATTTATTACATCATCAGCATATTGTATGGCAAAATCTAAATCAGAAGTTGACTTTGAATTACTGTATTTTGTCAAATAAACTTTGGCTAATAATGCTTTTGATGCAAATTTTGAAGCTTTATAACTTGGAGAATTTGTAATTAAAGATATTTCAGCAAGTTTTAAATCAGTAATAATAAAATCGTAAACATCACTAACAGAACTTCTTCCTACATTCAAACCATCTAAATCATCACCTGAAGAAGGTAAAGTTCGGATTGGAACTCCACCAAAATATCTGACTAAATCAAAATAACATAATGCTCTGATAAATGATAATTCTGCTTCAAAAAAAGTTTTTTCTTCAGAAGTCAATTCTACATTGTTCATTTTTTGTAACACATTATTTACTTGATTTATACATTCATAATTTGATGCCCATATTTCATCAACCATAGCATTATCAGTTTCAATATTGTTTGTTGCAAACTGGTTATATTCAATTGTTGTTCCGGTCCAATCCAAGTTATCAGCTGTTAAATCGCCGATAATTGAAAAATGTCTTCCATAATGTCCGGCAGATTGTAATGAAGAATAACAACCGTTAATTGCTCTTTGAACTCCATCTTTATTACTAATTGCAATCTCAGAAGAAAGAGATTGACTTGGTTCTATATCAAGTATTTCACAAGATGAAAAACCTAATAACAGAAAAATTGAAAAAATTAATATTTTATTCATATCTATATTTTTATTAATTTAAAAAAGACTTTATTAATAAGTCGTAAATAATTTTTATAATCCAATGCTAATTCCGAAGTTAAATGATCTTGCTTGTGGATAAGTAAAAAAATCAGTACCCATAACAAAGTCGCTATCACCGGCATAATTCACTTCTGGATCCATTCCTGAATAATTTGTGAAAGTGTAAGCATTCTGAATTGAAGCAAAAATATTTAAAGAATTTAATTTCATTTTATTAGAAATTGTTTTTGGTAAAGTATAACTTAAATTGATATTTTTAATTCTTAAAAAAGAACCATCTTCAATAAATCGTGATGAAATTTTTGTATCTCCAACTTTTGGCATATAAGTTTCATCACCAACTTGTTCCCACTTGTCAAGAGTAGCAATAGTTTGATTGTCATCTCCTTGAAGCGATTCTATATAAATTCTTGTTCCATTAAAAACATCATTTCCATAGACATATTGTAAAAAGAAACTAAATTCAAGTCCATTAAAAGAAATTGAATTATTTAATCCACCAATAAAATCAGGATTTGGATTTCCAATAACAGTTCTATCTTCGTCAGAAATTTTACCATCGTCATTAATATCATCATAAACAAGCAGTCCGGTTGAAGGGTCAACACCAAGAAGTGAATATCCATAAAAAATTCCTAAAGGTTGTCCTTCTTCAATTCTATTATTTCCTCTGCCACCTTCAATAGGTTGATTATTATATAGTTCTAAAACTTTATTTCTGTTACCTGCAATATTGAATGTTGTAGTCCAGTTTATATCAGTATCAATATTAATTGTAGTTATTGATAATTCAAGTCCTTTGTTTTCAAGTTTTCCAATATTTGACATAATTGATGAAAATCCCGAAGAAATAGGTAAAGGTCTGGCTAACAATAAATCGGTAGTTTGATTATTGTAATAGTCAAAAACAAAAGAAATTCTTTCGTTAGCTAAAGATAAATCAAAACCAATATCAAGTTGTTTTGTTGTTTCCCATTTTAAATCTGGATTTGCAAGTTGAACATTAGAAAGTCCTGATTGTCCGGCATAATTAGAGCCACCTTGATATAAAGAAATAGTTGAAAAAGCAGGAATTCCATCATTACCTGTTAATCCGGTACTTGCTCTTAATTTAAATTCGCTGATAAAACTAATGTTTTTCATAAATTCTTCTTCAGATAAACGCCAGGCAACTGAACCTGCAGGGAAGAAACCGTATTTATTGTTTGCACCAAATTTTGAAGAACCATCATATCTTGCAGTTACACTTAATAAATATTTGTATTTGTAATTATATTTAAACTGTCCAAAATAAGAGACTAAACCACTTTTTGAGGCACTTGCCGAAGCAGCTCTAATTGTTCCTGCTGAGGCTAAATATTGTAAATCTTCGTGAGGAAAATCAATTCCTTCAATATAAGATGAATGTGAATTACTGATTTCAAAACTATAACCAGCCAGAATATCAAAATTATGGTTTTTATTTAATGATTTTATGTATTGTAAAACATTATTTGATACAATTTGCTGAACACTAGATGTTGCTTCAATTCCTAAACCGTTATATTTTGAACCCTGTCGAGTTGTTGCAGGGTCGTAACTATGTTCTGATAAATTATAAATGTCAATTCCCCAGTTGGTTTTAGCAGTTAAATTATCTGTAAGTTTAAAATTTGCATAAACATTTCCTAAACTTCTGAAAGAAGTAGAGTTGTTATCGGCTTCTAAAGCAATCGCTACCGGATTTGCATAAGGACCTGATTCATCATATTTTCCATTTTCATCATAAACAGGATAAATTGCAGCAAGCGAAATTGCGTTAGGAAGTGGACCGTTTAAAGATTGGTCTCCTTCAACTCGTTGATTAAAAGAACGTGAAATTGCAAAATTAGTTCCAACAGTAATAAAATCATTAACTTTGTGGTCAAGATTTAAACGATAATTTAATCTGTTATAAGATGTTCCGATTACGATTCCATCTTGTTTGTAATATGTTCCTGAGGAATAAAATTTTGTTTTTTCATTTCCACCACTTATTGAAAGGTCAGCATTCATAGTTGGAGCATTTTGGAAAATTTCATCAAGCCAGTCAGTGTCAATTCCCTGAACGTTAGTACCTTTGTATTCATTCCACTGGGCAGCATTTAACAATTTTAATTTTCTTTCAGCAGGAAGTTGTTGAATACCATAACTAACACCAAAATCAATAGTAGTTTCATTATTCGCACCTTTTTTTGTAGTGATTAAAATTACACCATTAGTTGCTCTTGCTCCATAAATTGCAGAAGCAGAGGCATCACGTAAAATTGTAACAGAAGCAATATCATCAGGATTAATATCTGATAAAGCATTAATTCCTTGTCCGCTAAATCCTACTTGTCCATAATTTCCGGTTGTAATTGGAATTCCATCAACAATATATAAAGGTTCGTTTCCTGCATTAATAGAACTTGCACCTCTTAAACGTACTGACATTCCTCCACCTGGAGTTCCTGAATTTTGTGTAATTTGAACTCCGGGAGTTTTTCCTTGCAAAACTCCATCTACAGTTTTTAATGAAATACTTTGTAATTCATCACCACTAACAGTACTGAATGATGACGAAATTAATTTTTTATTATCAGACGAATACCCGACAACAACAACTTCACCTAAATCTAAAGTACTTGTAGTTAATATAACATTGATAACGCTTCTACCGTCAATTTCAATTTCCTGTGTATCTAAACCTACAAATGAAAAAACAAGATGAGTTGCATTAGTTGGAATATCTAAAAAATAATACCCGTCTAAATCAGTTACTGTTCCATCTGAAGTTCCTTTGATTGTTACTGTTGCTCCAGGAATGGAAGAATTGTCAGAATCTAAAGTAACTGTACCTGAAATTTTATTTTGAGAATAAATATTTCCCAAAATGTTAATTGTGAATAAAAATAATAACCAAATTTTCTTCATAATATTAATTTTAAAATTGTTAAAGAATTTATTGTTTAATGTCCTCTATTTTAATTTTTACAGGATAAATATTGCACAAAACATTTATTGCTGAATAATGATTATTTCCATCTGGTTCATTTGTCCAGTAACCTAGTGTTTCTTCGTACTTTGAAAAAACAAACTTAAATCCAGTCATTGATGAATCAAAAGAATAACTTACAACTTCTTTTGTACCGCTATTATCAATTAAATTGATTGTTATCAAATCTTTAAATGTGGGATAGCTAACGAGTATTCCTGATTGAACAGGTGTAGGAATATTAAAATATTCGTTACCGGTAGTTAAACTTTTTATTTTATTGATTTCAAATATATTTTTTTCATAATAATATATGTCGCCACCTTCAATATTACTTAAAATAATATTCTCATAATTATAGTATTCACCATTTTTTGTTATTTTTGCTTTTGACGTGTTAACAATTGTTAAACTGCCTGTACCTAAAACTTCAATTTTATTTTCAGTACCATAAACAATTATTGCAGTATTTTCATCAATACCATAACAAAGGGAAATAGAGTCTTTAACATTCATTGCAGCAACAACTAACCGTCCTATTCGAGCTTTAGCATCAAAATGTTGGTCAACAACACTATGATTAAAAAAACCAAGTCCTGTAGAAAAAAATAATGGTCCATTTTCTTGTTGTTCTGTTCCATAATAATCAGTTGTAATACCTTGTGATAAAGCTCCATAACTTGTACCTGCAGCAATCATAGCGTAACTCATAATTGCAGCTCCGGCACTTGTTCCACCAATAACACCTTTATTATTATATATTTTCCAGATAGAATTTAAAACTTCAGAATTAGAACCATCTTCGTTATATAAAGCTTTTGTAATTCGCATTTGGTCACCGCCAACAAACCACACACCTGTACATTTTGACAGTATTTCGCAGTATTTTTTTTCGTTTGAATTCTTAATCCATTTACTTTCGTCAATATCAGGGGTTGAACTATCATCTATAGTTGCAACTTCAATAAAATGAATATTTTCTGAAATTACACCATATTTTATTAAATTATTTTTGAAATTATCCAATGATTCCTGAGGAGAAGCACTTGCAGTTGGTAATATTGCAATTATTGCATTTTCTTTACCTCCGGCAAGTTCAATGAACTTGTTGTAAACATCAGAATTATCGCTTTTTAAACCACCACCAACGATTACTAAGTTTCCGTTTTGAACTTGATATTTATCTTCTGATTTTTTATCAAAATCTTGTTTTTGAGCAAATACTGATGCTAAAATATTAAAAATTAGAAGAAATAATATTATTTTTTTTTTCATGAGAAATTATTTATTTAATTAATAAAAATTTTTTTGTATAATTAAAACCTTGAATATTAAGTAATTTAATAAAATATATCCCTGATGGAAAATCATTTATATCAATATTAGTATTTGAATAATTATTGTTTTTATAAAAAAGCTGTTGTCCTGATAAATTACAAATTGTTAATTCATAATAATTATCCAACCAATTTACTTGCAAATTAGAACTTGCAGGAATTGGAAATATTTGAATTTTATTTTCATCAGATTGTTCATAATTAATACTAACCGAAACATTATCGCCAAGTTTATAAGGAGTTGTTTCATCAATTAAAGAAACAGTCATTTTTTCAAAGCCTGCAATCATTCGCGGCGTACCGGTTCCATGAGAAGATTGTTGTGAAAAGCCTGAATTACAACCATTAAACTTCGTTATCATTGCGGGAGCTAATCCGAATGATTTAATATATGTTTTACTATTTTCGGGATAATATTTCATGTAATTTTTATTCGTAAGCCAGATACCAAATTTTAATTGATTATTAATTAGACAATATGGTATTGAAACAATAGTATTTTCATAAATATCATCAATTTTG
>Ga0316608_1000380_pt1 | contig 22182 bp, 12 predicted proteins | sample MIS2016152B_MG_FD_207673 | JGI IMG/M metagenome (GOLD analysis project Ga0316608, IMG submission 207673) | Microbial mat bacterial communities from Middle Island sinkhole, Lake Huron, Michigan, United States - MIS.2016.152B | ecosystem: Environmental > Aquatic > Freshwater > Lake > Sediment...
GGCTCTTGCTTAACTCAAATACGATTTCATTAATTGTATTCATAAGGTTATAAGGGTTTTGCAACACAATTATAACCTTATTTTTTTGTTTTACAAATATTTATCTAATTTTTGTCGTACATATTGATTAAAAATGATATATAAAATAAAAAAAACTGCAACATTACTTGAAACTTTTTTAGAAATTTATCAGGGAATGTCAAAACAAAAAGCTAAAAGTTTAATTAGTTATTCAACAATAAAATACAACGACAAAGTACTGAAAAAAAATCCTACAATAATTGTCGAAAAAGATGGTAAACTGGAAATTGTACAAAACGAGAAAAATCTGAAAATCAATAAAACACCAACTCGCCAAAATCCAATTGCAATTTATTACGAAGATAAATATTTGATTATAGCCATAAAACCGGTAGGTATTTTAACTTGCAACAGTGGAGACGACAGTGCTCAGAATTTTCACAAAATGCTAGAAGCTTATTTATCTGACCGAGATGACACAAAAATTAGATTGTGGATTGTTCACCGAATTGACCGTGAAGTAGAAGGGTTAATTATTTTTGCAAAGAATGAAGAAATTCAGAATCTGTTAAAAGATAACTGGCAGGAAGTTACAAAAAAATATCTTGCACTTACCGAAGCAAAACCACCTTTTATGTCAGGAGTTATCGAAAATTGGTTGAAAGATACAGAAAGTCAAAAAGTTGAACAATATAATAAGGAAGTTACAGGCAGTAAACTTGCAAAATCTGAATATAAATATCTTAAACCTGTAAATGGCTATCATTTAGTTGAAATTATGTTGCATACAGGTAGAAAAAATCAAATAAGGGTACACCTTTCGGGAATTGGTTGCCCAATTGTTGGAGACAGAAAATACGGAGCTGATGATACTTACGTAAGAAAAATCAGATTAGTGGCATTTTCTCTTGAGTTTTTACATCCGATAACGAAAAAAATGGTAAATCTTGAATATAAACCAACTCCGTTTTTTTACAAACCTTCAGTTAAATCAGACGAAAAATATAAATAATTGTTTATCAAATATTTTCAATAAAAAAAGTGATGGAGAAATTCTATCACTTTTTTTATTCATTTAATTTTAAGCATTACTTTATACTAAATCGCCATCAGGTTTATTGATAAAAATATACATATATCAGGTGTTTTCACCTGATATTCTATGCTTTGAGGTGAAAACACCTCAAAGGTGCAGTGTTTTTTTTGATGTCGGTTTAGTATTAGTTTACTTTAAAAGTAGTATCACCGGTTTTAAAGAATTTTACAATCTGTTCAGCAGCAGCATAACCTGCGTTTATATTTGCTTCTTCAGTTTGAGCTCCCATTTTTTTAGGTGTAAAATAATATCTGCCTTGATATTTTTCTTCAAAAGTTGCTTTACATCCAGGTTCAATGTCTGAAACATACTTGAAATCAGGTCTTTGTTCCATCATTTTAAGTAAACCTTCTTCGTTAATAACTTCTTTTCTAGCTGTGTTAACCAAAGTTGCACCTTTCGGCATAAGGTTTAGTAAATCAAAATTTACTGAGTTTTTTGTTTTGTCGTTAGCAGGAATATGTAACGAAATATACATTGATTTTTTGTACAATTCTTCAACCGATTTTACAGGAGTTACACCAGCTTTTATTATTACCTCATCAGCCACAAAAGGGTCAAAAGCAAGAACTTCCATTCCAAATCCTTTAGCAATTTCTGCAACCAATTTTCCAACATAACCAAAAGCATGAATTCCAAGAGTTTTACCTCTTAATTCAGTTCCTGATTTTCCATTGAAAAGACCTCTAGCCATGTAAACCATCATTCCAATAGCAAGTTCTGCAACTGCGTTTGAATTTTGTCCGGGCGTATTCATTACTACAATACCTTTTTCGGTAGCAGCCTTTAAATCAACATTATCGTAACCGGCACCGGCTCGAACAACAATTTTAAGTGTATTTGAATTTGCAATAACTTCTGAATCAATTAAATCGCTTCTTATAATTACTGCATCTGCAACAGCTGTTGCTTCTAAAAGTTGTGATTTTTGTGTATATTTTTCGAGTAATAAAAATTCATTTCCCGATTTTTCTACTATATTTTTTATACCTTCAACAGCCTCTTTTGCAAAAGGTTTGTCGGTTGCTACTAATATTTTCATAATCAATTGTTTTTAAAAACCAAACAAGTTTCCAAAACCCGTCGGGTTTAGATTAATATTAATGTTTTAATTCAAATTCTTTCATTGCATCAATTAAAGCAATTACACTTTCTTTAGGAAGTGCATTATATGTTGATGCTCTGAAACCTCCAACAGAACGATGTCCTTTTAGACCTAATAGTCCTTTTTCAGAAGCTAATTCAAGAAAACTTTTTTCAAGTTCTTTATATTCTTCGTTCATTACAAAACAAATGTTCATTATAGAACGGTCTTCAACTTCTGCAGTACCCTTAAACATCTTATTTCTGTCTATTTCGTCGTAAAGCATATTAGCTTTTTCAACATTCATTTTATTCATAACTTTTAATCCGCCAAGTTGTTTTAACCATTTTAGTGTTTGTAAACATGCAAAAATAGGAACACATGGAGGAGTATTAAACATTGAACCTTCAGCAATATGCGTTTGATAATTTAACATTGTTGGAATTGGTCTTGAAACTTTTCCTAAAATATCATTTTTTATTATCACAAATGTAACTCCTGCAGGAGCTAAATTTTTCTGAGCTCCACCATAAATCAACGAATATTTTGAAATATCAACAGGACGACTCATTATATCAGACGACATATCAGCAACTAAAGGTATAGGTGAAGAAATATCAGTTTTGATTTCGGTTCCGTAAATTGTATTATTAGTTGTAATATGAGCATAATCAGCATCAGATGGAATTACGTAACCTTTAGGAATATAGTTAAAATTTTTATCTTTTGAACTTACTTCCATTACTTCTCCAAAAAGTTTAGCTTCTTTTAAAGCTTTAGAAGCCCAAACGCCAGTATTTAAGTAAAATGCTTTATTAACCATTAAATTCATTGGAACCATTGCAAATTGTAAACTTGCACCACCGCCTAAAAGTACAACAGAATAACCTTCAGGTATATCAAGTAATTCTTTAAATAATTGTTGGGTTTCGCTAACAACTGCTTCAAATTGCTTTTCACGATGAGAAATCGACATTAAAGATATACCGGTTCCGGCAAAGTTAACTAACGCTTTAGCAGTTTCTTCTATTGTAAAATCTGGAAGTATTGATGGACCTGCATAAAAATTATGTTTTTTCATTTTTATATATTTTAAATGGTTAAAAAATTTTAGTACAAATTTGCAAATAAATTTGAAATATTCTTTATGATTTATATCAATGTTTATTTTAATTTTATTTTTTGATTTTTTAAAGAAAATAGTTTACTTTTGGAGAAGTTTTATTCTAAAAATGTAAATACTGTTTGATATGAAGAAAATATTTATTTTTACTATATTATCCATTTTAGTATTATCTACTTATGGACAGAAAATTGAAAAAGTTGATTTTGTTGCTAACAATCAAATTCAAATTTCAATAAATGATATTACTGAAAATAACATTGTTAGCGATAAAGACGTTGTTTATGCATGGATTGATGATGGAGCAAGTTTAATTTATTTTGAAAAAATTAAAAATATTGATGGACAAAGTTTTGTTTTAAAATTTCCTGATGAAGTAAGAATTAAGGATAATGGCTATTCTATTTTCTTTTATTCGACAAAAGTTGGAGTTTTAAGTTACAAAATTTAAATTTACAACTTAAAAATAACAAACTAAGTGCATTATTATAAAATACTTACTTTTATTCTCGCACCAAAGTTAAATTCTTTTAAAAATATCCAAAGTTTAAGTAAATACTTGAATGGTAAGATGTTATTTTAAATTTTCAAATTTAATTTTTTAAAATGCTAATAGATGAAAATCTGTAGTTTTTACCATTTTGTCAAATTTTTCATCTGTAGTTACAATTTTATTTCTTTGTCAGATAACAAATTAAAACCTGCAAATTGTATAGCATCTAATCTTCTCAAACCGTAAAATATTTCCTCTAGATATTTATTTTAATTTTTCGCTTTCAAATAAAAATTTTTCACGTGAAATTTTATGAAAATCCTCTTTCTTAAAGCAATTTTACATATTCAATTTATAAATCTCACAATATTTTAAATTTTTGAAATAGTAAAACAATAAATAAACATTTTTTTTTTACTTTTGAAAAAATAATGAATTCAAGTTAATAACATTTCAAGAAAATACTTGTTTAAGTTGAAATTTATTTTTCTGAAAATATTCCGAAAAAATTAAAAATTCAGATTAACGTAAATATTTTAACTATGAATTTTCTTACTATTAATAAAGAAATATTTTTTTTGAGTCAAAATATGACAAAATTTAATCATAGTAAGTTTATTTTTAATAAAATGATGATGTGCTTGTTATAGTTGTAAAAATATAAATCAAAACAGTATAATTCTTTAAATAAAAATAAATTCAAAGAAAATGAAATTATCAATTAGAAGAAAATTATTAATTTTTATTGCAGGTTTCAATTTATTAGTTTCTGGTTTTCTTGCATACTCAATATATACAACTTCTTACAATCTTTTTTTTAAAAGTTTTTTAAAAAGCAAACAAAATTTTGCAGAGGTAATTGCAAAAAGTATTGATGGTGATATTCATAAAAACTTGGATTCAATTTCGGATAAAACAAGTCCCGAATATCTACGAATGCAAAAATATTTAAATAAAATCAGACAATCTGATTCTACTATAACTTATCTTTATACAGTCAATTATAACGAAGAAGAAGATGATTTTAATTACTGCCTTTATGCTGATTATGCAACAGATAATATAATTTGGTTTGAAACCAATGAATTTGCTTTCGAAATACATTTCGATTCTTTAAATAATAATTACATTCTTTACGAACAAAATACATTTTACGATAATCTGAAAATAAAATTAGACAATTATTCTGTTAATGTTGATGTTAAAACAGAAAATAACAAACAAATAATTTACATTGATAATATTAAATATATTGAAATTATTAATTTTGAGCCATTTACAATACAAATAGATTCTCTTATTTTAGATTCAATTTCAAGATATTTTGAAAAAGAATTATTATTCGGAGAAAAATTACTAAATACTTATACTTCTTTCACTTATAAAGGAGAACCACAAAGCAATCCGGGTGATATTTTTGAAGAAACTGAAGAAAATATTGAGATTTATCGCAATATTTTGTTAAGCGGAAAAGATTACATTGATAAAGATTTTACTGAAAGTACTTACGGTAGTGCGATAACAGCTTATGGAATTATAAGAGATTCAGATGATAAACCAATCGGTCTTGCTTGTGTTGATTTATACGAAAAAGAAATGTCTGATTTTAAAAAGTCAATTTCACGAATATCTATTTTAATATCAATAATTTCACTTTTACTAATAATAATAATTTTACCTTTTCTTTTAGAAAAATTAGTTGTAAGTAAAATCAAAAAACTAAACTGGGGAATTAATAAAATATCTGAAAAAGATTTAGATACAAAAATTATTATTAATTCTAAAGATGAATTTCAAAATGTAGCAGAAGGTTTTAATAAAATGACGGCAAAACTTAAAGCATTTTACGAAAATCTTGAAGATATGGTTCGTCAAAGAACAGCAACAATCGAACAACAAAAAGAAGAACTTAATAGTCAAGCTGATAACCTTCGGGAAATCAACAATATTTTAAACGAACAAAATGATGTTTTAAAACAACAAAAAGAAGAAATTTTATCTCAGAAGGATAATCTTGAAAAAGCTTATGACGAAATTTCTGCACAAAAAGATGAAATTCAGAAAAGCAACCAACAAATTACTTCAAGTATAACTTATGCAAAAAGAATTCAGTTGGCAGTTTTGCAAACACATGAAACATTAAATAATTATTTTTCAGATAGTTTTATAGTATTCATGCCTCGCGATATTGTTAGTGGAGATTTTTATTTCTACAAAAAATTAAACGATTCTATTATTATTGTAGCTGCAGATTGTACTGGACATGGCGTTCCCGGAGCTTTTATGAGTATACTGAGTATTACGCTTATAAACGAAATTATAATTCATAATCAAACTTTCAATTCGGCTCAGATTTTGTGCGAATTGAGAATACAAATCAAACAAGCACTTCAACAAACCGGTAAAAAAGACGAACAACAAGACGGTATGGACATAGCTTTTTGTAAGATTAATCAAAAAACTTTGGAAATGAGCTATGCCGGTGCAAATAGTCCATGCTGGATTTTCAGAAATGAGTTAAGAGTTAATAGTGAAGAGTTTAAAGTTGAAAATGAAAAAGAACTCTTAACTTTTAACTATAAACTTTTAACTCTTGATGCAGACCGTCAGCCAATTGGAATTTATTTGAAAGAAAAATCATTTACAGAAAAAATTTATCAACTTCAAGAAAATGATTTAATATATTTATTTTCTGATGGATACGAAAGTCAGTTTGGAAGTGAAAAAAATGAAAAATTCAAAAAAATTCGATTTAAAAGGTTACTATCAGAAATTTGTCAATTACCAATGAATGAGCAAAAACAAATTCTTGAAAATAAATTTACAGAATGGAAAAGAAACTTTGACCAAACTGATGATGTTTTAGTTGTTGGTGTTAAAATTTGAAGAACATAAAAATTCAAAATGAAAAAAATATTAGATATACTTTTTGGTAAAATGACTGATTTTTCTTTTGAAAACCGCGTTTACAATGCCATAATTTTTGTAACTGTTTTTCAATGTATAAGTGCTGCAATTTACAATATTTCAAAAGGAATGCCTATATTTTTAAGTGTTACAATTTTAATTATCGCAATAGTTTGTTCTGGCTTTTATTATTTTTCGAGAATAAAAAAAATATTCAATTCGTTTTCGTATTTAATTTTGTCATGTATTTTATTATCAATTGTTTGGTTTTTAAACGAAGGTTCAAACGGAGCTACAACATTTCTTTTTCTGACAAATTCTGCCGGAATTATCTGTATATCAAAGAAAAACAGACATTTATTGTATTTAATAATTATACTGATTACTGCTTTAACTTTACTTTATCTCGAAAATAATTTTGCCGAAAAATTGATGCACGGACATCATACTGAAGAAGAAAGACATTCGGATGTGATTTTTTTCTTTGTTCTTAATATTATTCTCATATATTTTATTGTCAGCTTTTTAAAAGATAATTATGATAAAAAAAATCAGACAATTATTCAGCAAAAAGAAATACTTAATGCTCAAAACGAAAAAATTATAAGCAGCATAAAAAGTGCAGAATTTATTCAGGGTGCATTACTTCCGAACGAAAATTTTATCAAAACGTTTCTGCCCGATTATTTTATTTTCTTTAAACCAAAAGATATTGTCAGCGGTGATTTTTACTGGATTAACAATGATAACGATATACTGAAAATTGTGGCTGCCGATTGCACCGGACACGGTGTTTCAGGTGCTTTGATGAGTGTTTTGGGAACTGTATTTTTAAACGAAATAACTTCAAAAACAGCCGATTACAAAGCAAGTGAAATTCTTGATAATCTTAGAGAAAACGTAAAAAAAGTATTAAATCAGCCCGGAAGAGAAACTATTGTAAGTTATGGAATGGATATTTCTATCTGTTTAATTGAAAAACAAAAACAAAATATGCAATTTGCCGGAGCTAATAATTCTTTACTCTTTTTTAGAAATAATGAATTAATTGAATACAAAGCCGATAGAATGCCAATAGGTTTATATCCGAAAGAAAAACCGTTTACAAATTACTTAATTAAAATTCAGAAAAATGACATTTTTTATTTATTTTCTGATGGTTTTTATTCTCAATTTGGTGGCGAGAGGAATGAAAAATTCAAAACCAAAAAATTTAAGGAATTATTAACAGAAATATGTCAATTTCCAATCAAAGACCAAAAAAAACATCTGGAAAAAAATTTTTTCGAATGGCGTGAAAACGTCGAGCAGACCGACGATGTGCTAATAATTGGAGTTAAAATTTAAACATTTTTTGTAAAATAATTTTTGTGAAACAAATAACTTTATTACTTTTATTAGTTGGATTGTTTTTTTTGATTTAAAATAACCCTTCATTGAATCAAAAAATAATTTTAATTATTATTTGAGTAATAAATTTATTATGAAGAAATTAGCAATCCTTTTGCTGTGTTTTTTACCTTTTTTTTTATTTGCAGAAAAAAATAGAGATACAATTATTGAAGTTTCAACCGATTTAGAGAGTATTTCTATTGGCAGTAAAATTTATTATATTGAAGACAGCAACAGAAAACTCAATTTTGCAGAAATCAAAAGCTCCGAATATTCCGATAAATTTGAACTTTCAGAAGTAGAAAATCCAAATTTCGGATATACACTTTCTGCATACTGGATTCGTTTTCACCTAAAAAATACCTCACAAAAACCACTGGAAATTATCCTCGAATGTGGTTATCCGTTAATTAATGATATCGAATTATACATTTCAGACAACGAAATCAGAAAAGCCGGAATAAAATTTCCTTTTGAAAAAAGAGAAATTCATTACAGAAATAATATTTTTAAATTACAGCTTCAGCCCGATTCTGTTCATACATTTTACATGCGTTTTAAAACAGAATCATCGATGCAGTTTCCGCTTACAATTTATACTTCGGAAACTTTTTTTGAGAAAATAAATACAGAACAACTTCTGTGGGGTTTTTATTTCGGAATTGTTTTAATTATGGCAATTTATAATTTATTTCTCTTCCTCAGCCTTAAAAATTTAAATTATTTGTATTTTGTATTTTATGCTATCCTTTTCGGATTTTCGCAATTTTCGGTACATGGATTTTCTTATGAATTTCTTTGGAATAATTCCGGTTCGTGGACATTATTTAATATTTCGTTTTTTTTCAACCTTTCGGCGGCTTTTGCAATTCAATTTGCCCAATCTTTTTTAAATACTAAAAACGACACCAGAAAACTTCATTTAATTCTTGAAATTTTTAAATGGATAAATGTTGCTAATGCTGCTTTAGCTTTTATTTTGGAATTTAAGTATACATCAAAAATTACGGTTTTTGTAATTATAATATCATCTGTAGTCTTAGTAGTAGCTGGAACAATTCGTATTATTCAATCATTTAAACCTGCAAGATATTTTTTACTGGCGTGGATTGTTTTTCTTTTGGGTACTATAATTTATACTATTAAAGTTTACGGTTTGCTACCAACAACTTTCCTTACCGAATATGCCTTAAATTTTGGAAATGTATTGGAAATAACTTTGCTTTCGTTTGCACTTGCACATAGTTACAAATTAATAAAATCGGAAAACGAACAAACACAAAACAAATTATTACAGTTGCAACAAAAAACCAACGAAGAATTAGAACGCCAAATTGAAGAACGAACCGATGATATTGTTAGAAAAAATAATGAACTTTTAGCTGCTGAAGAAGAATTAAAACAACAAAATGAAGAATTATCAACAATATCCGAAAATTTACATTTTACAAATGAATCGTTAAAAGAAGAAAAGATAAAAGTTGAAGAAATAAATCAAAAAATTACTAAAGCTTATGATGATTTATTCAAAAACGAAAAAAAACTGTCAGCAATTTTTGATACAGCAAACGAAGGTATTGCATTAGTTAATAAAAATGGATGTTTAACTTATGTAAATACTTGTGTTTGTGAAATTTTTGGATATAAACTTGAAGAAATATTAAAAGTTAATTATTTTGAATTACTTGGTGAAATTAATGAAACAAATAAGGATAATTTTCAAAAATTAGTAAGTGGGGAATTAGACGTAATTTTTACCGAAAATCTGTATATTCGTAAAGATAAAACAAAATTCTGGGGTAAACTTTCGGCAAGATGTATCAGAAACTCAAAAGGCGAATTTGAACAAATAGTTGGAATTTTAACTGACATTGATAAATTAAAGAAAAGTGAAGAAAAATTAAATCATGCTTTTAAAGAATTATCAATCACAAATCAAAAGTTAAATATCATTTTCGACAGTCCAACTGTTGGAATTGGAATTTGCAACTCAAAATATGATTTTATTTTTGCAAACAAAAGATTATCAGACATGGTAGCTTGTCCAAATGATGAATTACTTACTAAAAATTTTATCGATTTTATTGCTCCCGAAGACCGGAAAAAAATTATTTTAGAATTTAGAAATTTGCTCAGAGGTACTGATAATAGAATTACAATTGATGTAAATTTTCAAAAAAACGATAAAACAAGAATTTGGGCAAATTTCACAGGTTCAAATATTTATGACGAAAACGGCAAAATTAAAATGATTGTTGGTATTATTGCTGATATTTCAAAACTTAAAGAAAGTGAAGAAAAATTAAAACAATCCTATAATAATATCCAGCAATTAAGTGAAATAGGTATTGAAATTACAGCAAATCTAAAAATTGAAAATATTGTAGAAACTGTTTATGAGCATGTTAATAAATTAATGATAGCCGAAGTTACTGCAATTGGCATTTTTCAACCTAAAAAATCAGGTATTCAAATTTATGCTAAAGAAAAAAACAAGACATTAGAATCGTTCTTTTTCAATTTATCTGATAAAAACCGTTTATGTGTATTTTGTTACAAACAAAAACGTGAAATTTTTATTAATGATATGGACCTTGAATATTCAAAATATATTGAAAAACGTCAAAAACCATTTTTTGGTAAATCTGTTTCTTCAATTATTTATTTGCCATTAATATCTAAAAACGAATGTGTTGGAACATTAAGTATTCAAAGTTACAATAAAAATACCTTTACCGAAAATAATTTAAATATTCTTAGAAATATTGCTGTATATTTATCAATTGCTTTAGATAATGGAAATGCTTTTCTTAAAATAGAAGAACAAAAGGAAGAAATTGAGAAATCACACAATAAAATCACATCAAGTATTAATTATGCTCAACGAATTCAAATGGCTGTTTTACCAGATATTGAGTTGGTTTCTATGTTATTACCTCATAATTTTATTTTATTCAAACCACGTGATATTGTCAGCGGTGATTTTTATTTTCTCAAACAGGTCAAAAATTATACTATTCTGGCTCTTGGCGATTGTACCGGTCACGGAATTCCGGGTGCATTTATGTGTATGCTCGGTATTGCTGTTTTAAACGAAATTATACGAAATGCAGCCATTTTAAGTCCTTCAGAAATTCTGAACGAATTACGAAAACAAATTAAAATTGCATTGCAACAAACAGGCGAAATTGGCGAACAACAAGACGGAATGGATATTGCACTTTGCGTGATAAATCTTGAAAATATGAAAATGAGATATTCAGGTGCAAACATTCCTTGCTGGATTTTCAGAAGTGAATTAAGAGTTAATAGTGAAGAGTTAAGAGTTAAGAGTGAAAAGTTAAAAGTTAAGAGTGAAAAGTTAATAGATAATAGTGAAAAGTTAATAGATAAGAGAGAAGAGTTAATAGTTGAAAATGAAAAAGAACTCTTAACTCTAAACTCTAAACTTTTAACTTTAGAGCCGGATCATCAACCAATTGGTATTTATATAAATGAAAAACCATTTTCCGAAAACAAAATACAATTATTAACAAATGATATTTTGTATATTTTTTCCGATGGATATATTTCTCAATTCAGTGCAGATAATAACGAAAAATTCAAAACTAAACGGTTTAAAGATTTATTATCAGAAATTTATTTTTTACCTTTATCCGAGCAAAATCAAATTCTCGAAACCAAATTCAATGAATGGAAAGGAAACAACGAACAAACTGATGATGTTCTTGTTGTGGGCGTGAAAATTTAAACTTTTTATTTTGAAAAATAGACTTTACTATTAATTAAGATTTTATGTTATTGTTAAGGAACGGTCATGAAATAAACTATAACAGTGTTAATTAAGTAATTTGAATATCAAGCGAAAACAAAATTAATCGCTATACATTAATCTTTCCTAAGTATATTTAATGAAATTTACTTTTAATCAAAGAATTAATTAATTTATTGGAACAAAAATCAATACATTGGAATATGAAATCAAATAAACTAAAATTGTTTTTTGTAAAAATTACAAGCATAGGTACAAATCCAACAGATACAGATGCTAACATTAAAACTATCAGAATTGTAAATGGTGTAAGTATTATCGGTGGTGGAGGATTGTTTTTAGCCGGAATTTTTGTTTTGTTATTACTTCCTGTAAAAATTCCCGAATATTCTTTTTATGAATTACTTACTTCAAACGATGAACAAAAGTTAATAATTTCAAATCAATGGATTATTCTTTATCCGATGGTTGATTTTTTAATGGGTGGAATTGCAGCTTTGGCTGTTTTATGCAACTATTATAAAAAATACAATTTTGCTGTCTTTTTAGTAAGTTTTATGAGTGTATTTTTTTCATTTTCTTATGTGATTTTAATAGGATTAAGAATTTCTTATTTTTTTCTTGTTTCATCAGTTATCCCAATTATTTTTTACAAAAAAACATGGAAATACGTATCCTTTTGGATTTTTAATATTATTGCATTTATTATTACTGTAATTTTTGTAAAAAATTTTGGAGAAATTTTTGCAACACCTCCAGAAATGTTATTTACTTCAATTATTATCAATTTATTACCTTCATTTTTCATAATTTTTTTCACAATAAATTATTTTAAAAAAGAAAATATCAGAAATGAAAATAAACTGGAAGAAAAAAATCTGGTGCTTCAAACTCAAAAAGAGGAAATTACTGCTCAAAGAGACGAAATAACAACACAAAGAGATGAAATTCTTATGCAAAAATCTGAAATTGAGAAGAAAAATCAAAGCATTACTCAAAGTATAACTTATGCAGGGAGAATTCAGAATGCAGTTTTACCTTCATTAAATAACATTATATCAATATTTAACGATTTTTTTGTTTTTTTCCAGCCAAGAGATATAATAAGCGGCGATTTTTATTTTATCAAAAAAATAAATAATTACGTGATTATAAGCGTAGCAGACTGTACCGGACATGGAGTTCCGGGTGCGTTTATGAGTGTTCTTGGAATTTCTCTTCTAAAGGAAATTTCAATTAAAAAAGAAATTACAACTTCCTCCCAAGTGCTAAATGAATTAAGAGAACAAATTAAATCATCTCTTCAACAAACCGGACAACATGGAGAACAACAAGACGGAATGGACATTGCATTTTGTTCAATAAATTCTGAAACACTGGAAATGAGCTTTTCAGGAGCACATAATCCTTGTTGGATTTTTAGAACAATTGAAAATGAACAATTGAAAATTGATAATGAAAAAAACAAATTGTCAATTATCAATTATCAATTATCAATTCTTGAAGCTGACCATCAACCTATTGGAATTTATCTGAAAGAAAAACCTTTTACCGAGCATAAATTTCAACTTCAAAAAGATGATATCATTTATTTATTTTCTGATGGTTACGAAAGTCAATTTGGCGGTGAAAAAAACGAAAAATTCAAAACTAAACGGTTTAAAGATTTATTATCAGAAATTAATATTTTACCTTTAGCAGAACAAGAACAAATTCTCGAGCAAAAATTCAACGAGTGGAAAGGAAACTACGAACAAACTGATGATGTTCTGGTGGTTGGTGTAAAGTTTTGATAAAAATTTCATTAAATAATTATTTATAAAAAAAACTTTACTAATTTTATCAATAATTTGATACGAAAAACTAAAACAAAAAACTAACTTATATTAAATTAAAATGAAAAAAATATTTTTCTGTTTTTTTATTTTAACCGCCATCAGTTTAAACCTAACTGCTCAAAATTCAAATATTAAATTTACTCGAATTAATATTTCCGATGGTCTTTCATTAAGCTCTGTTTATTCAGGAATTCAGGATAATAAAGGTTTTCTGTGGTTCGGAACTGAAGATGGACTTAACAGATTCGATGGGCTTAAATTTACAATTTTTCGTCCTGTGTCGGGCGATACAAATTCAATTTCACACAAATGGATTGATGTAATTTATGAAGATAATTATAATTTTCTTTGGATTATTACAAATCAAGGAATTAACAGATATAATCCTGAGAAAGAAAATTTCAGAAGATATTTAACAAACAACAGGTCGTCAAATAATAATACATTAACTTGCATTTATGAAGGCAAAGATTCTGTAATTTGGGTTGGTTCTCAGAAAGGAGCATACAAATTTGACCGAATTAAAGATTCATTTGAAAAAATAGGGAAAGATATTTTAGACGAAAAAAACATTACTTGCTTTGTTCAGGTAAATAAAAATAAAATATTAATTGGCACTACCGAAGGTTTATTCGAATTTGATACAATCGAAAAAACTACAAAATTAATTAGTCTGAAAATTGATTTGAATAATATAAATTGCTTTTATACTGATATTTACAACAATATCTGGTTGGGAACTTTGGGGTATTTATTAAAATATGACGAAAAAAACGGTTTTATTTATTTCAATTTACCTTCAAATTCTTTAATCGAAACTTTATTTCTCGATTCTAAAAATCGATTCTGGGTAGGCACAGGTGATGGTTTTTATAAATTTTCTGAAAAAGAAGCTGCGTTTGAAAAAATAATTGAAGCTCCTGAAACTTCGGGAAGTTTATCATTAAACAATAAAAAACCTGTTTTTGAAGATAAAGATGGAAATATTTGGTTTGGAACGTATGGCAGAGGTATTTACAAATTATCAAAAAATTCAGATATTCTCGAAAATTATATTTCTGACGCTACAAATATCTATAGTTTGTCAGAAAATGCAATAAATCTGATATTTCAGGACAAATCGGAATGTATTTGGTTTGGAACTTTTGGTGCCGGACTTAATAAATTCGACCCTTATGGTGCTAAATTCCCAATTTTGAAAAACAATCCTTACGACCAGAATTCTCTTTCGGCTAATTTTGTTTGGTCTATTTTTGAAGATTCCGACGGCGAAGTTTGGATTGGTACAAATGCAGATGGGGTAAACAGATACAATCCAAAAACCGGAAATTTTACACATTACAAAAATATTTTGGGTAACACTAATTCACTTTCTCATAATTGTGTTCGCGAAATTTTTCAGGATAATGAAGGTTTTTTATGGTTCGGAACAAACGGAGGTGGACTTTGTAAGTTTGATAAAAAAAACGAAAAATTTAAAACATTTACACACATCGATGGCGATTCTTCTTCTATTTCAAACAATTCGGTAAGAGTAATTTATCAGGATAAAAATAATATTTTCTGGATTGGTACTATAAACGGATTTAATCGTTTTGATGCAAAAACCGAAAAATTTAAAAATTATTTCAACAACCCCGAAAATACTAAATCAATTTCATCAAATTTCATTTATTCAGTGATTTATGAAAATTCTGATGGAAAAATATTCATTGGTACTTATTCTTCAGGACTTTCAATTTTTGACCCCGAAACCGAAACTTTTGAAAATTTTTTACACAACGAAAATGATACAACAAGCATTTGTTCCGATATAGTTTATTCTATTGTAAAAGATGAAAATAACTTTTTCTGGATAAGCACAAACGATGGTTTAGAAAAATTCGATTATCAAAATAAAATATTTTATCACTTCAATGTTGATTGTGGTTTGCCAAGCAATACCATTTATGGAATTTTACCAGATAAAAATGGAAATATCTGGATGAGTACAAATTATGGAATTAGCCAGTTTAATTTAAAAACATATTCGGCTAAAAATTTTGATATCAACGACGGTTTGCAAAGCAACGAATTTAACGGAGGTGCATTTCATAAAGGAAAATCAGGAAAAATGTATTTCGCAGGTGTTTACGGACTTAATTCGTTCGACCCCGATAGTATTAAATACAATAAAAACTTTCCAATTGTTGTTATTACTAATTTTTTGATATTTAATTCAAAAGTTGAAATTTCAGGCAATTATACAAATAATAAAATTACAGAAAACAATAACAAATATCTTATTAACAAATCAATAGCATACACCGATACAATAATTTTAAGTTATCGCGAAAAAGTTTTTTCTTTTGAATTTGCTGCTTTGCATTTTTCAAATCCATCAAAAAATAAATATAAATATCGTTTAGTTAATTTTGAAAAAAACTGGAACGAATCGTCTAACAGAAATTTCGTAACTTATACAAATATTGATGCAGGAACTTACATTTTTGAAATAACCGCTGCTAACTCCGATGGAATTTGGAGCGACAAAATTACTCAACTTACTATAATTATTACACCTCCGTTCTGGGAAACATGGCTTTTCAGAATAGGAATAATTTTTCTTATTGCTGCAATAATTTATTATATTTACAAAAGCAGAATTAACAGAATAAAAAAACAAAAAGAACGACTTGAAATAATTGTAAAAGAAAGAACTTACGAAATTGTTCAGAAAAATGTTTTGCTCGAACAACAAAAAGAAGAAATTCAAACACAGGCAAACAATTTACAAGAAGCAAATAACGAAATTATTTCTCAAAAAGATTTAATCGAAAAAGCTCATAAAAATATTACTGACAGTATTTTATACGCTAAAAGAATTCAATCTGCAGTTTTACCAGAGTCTGATTATATTTCTCAGATACTTCCCCAGCATTTTATTTTATTTAAACCTCGCGATATAGTTTCGGGTGATTTTTATTTTATCAAACAAATAAAAAATATTACAATTGTTGCAGTTGCCGATTGCACTGGTCATGGTGTCCCGGGAGCTTTTATGAGTATGTTAGGAATTGCTTTGTTAAATGAAATTATTGCAAGTAAAGAAATTTCTACTTCAGCAGAGGTTTTAGACGAATTGCGTAAACAATTAAAAAATTCGCTTCAGCAAACAGGTCAGCATGGCGAACAACAAGACGGAATGGATATTGCTTTTTGTGCAATAAATATCGAAAATTATGAAATGAGTTTTGCCGGAGCACATAATCCTTGCTGGATTTTCCGCAATGATGAATTAGTAGTGATGAGTGATGAATTAAAAAATTATGATAACGAACAACTCATAACTCATAATTCAAAACTCATAACTCTGGAAGCCGACCGACAACCAGTTGGAATATTTTTAAAAGAAAAACCGTTTACCGAACATAAAATTCAGTTAGAAAAAGATGATGTTATTTTTGTTTTTACTGATGGTTATTCATCTCAATTCGGTAGCGAAAAAAATGAAACTTTTAAAACTAAAAGATTTAAAGAATTATTGTCCGAAATTTGCCAATTACCGTTAGCGGAACAAAAACAAATTCTTGAAAATAATTTCAAAGAATGGAAAGGTTCAAATGAACAGACTGATGATGTGCTGGTTGTGGGTGTGAAAATTTAAATTTCACACCATATTATTCTCCATTCATCCAGCGTTTAAAATCGGCAGATTTGTCTATACTTACAAATATTTCTTCAGATGTTGGCGGATTTATTTCAATTTTTAAACGACTTTTTGGGAAAATATGAACGTTTGCTATTGATTTTAAAGAAATTAAAAACTGACGGTTGATTCTGTAAAAATCTTTCGGATTTAGTTGTTCTTTCAGATTATCAAGACTTAAATCTAGTGAATATTGTTTTTTATTGTGCATTACTGCAAAAGTAATACTACTTGTCGAGAAAAAATATGCAATATCTTCAACATTTATTTGCCTCAAAGTTTCTCCAACTGTAACAGCAAATCTCTCACGAAAAGTATGTACTGTATTTTGCTGCAAAAGATTTCGTAGTTCGTTGATATTGATTGCTGTACTTTCGGTTGAATTCCAGTTTTTGTATTTTGAAATAGCATTGTTAAGTTCGGTCTGGTTTATTGGTTTCAACAGATAATCAATACTTTTCAGTTTAAAAGCTTTTATAGCATATTCGTCGAAAGCAGTAGTGAAAATTATATTTGATTTCACATCAACTTTATCGAAAATTGAAAAACTTAAATCGTCTTCGAGCTGAATATCAAGGAAAATAATATCGGGATGATTATTATTTTTAAACCATTCTACAGATTCTTTAACTGATTGCAGTTTAGCAACAATTTCTATATTTTTATCACACTCTAAAATCATTTTTTCGAGTCTCATTGCTGCAAAATGTTCGTCTTCAATAATTATAGCTTTCATTGTTTTCTGAAATTTAAATTTGAAAAAAATTAATATCTGATTAATGGAATTTTAGCAATAAATTGATTTTCAGTTTTCTCAAAAACCAGAAAAGTTTTATTTAAAAGTAAATATCTGTTTTGAATATTTTTTAATCCAACACCTGTCGAAATAATTTGTGTAGGTCGTTCCTGTAAATTATTTATGATATTGAGCATATTATTTTCATCTATAAAAATTTCAATTACAAGTGGTTCCAATTTCGACATTGTATTGTGTTTTATAGCATTTTCAATCAGCAATTGTAAAGCAAGAGGAATTATTTTATCTTTTTTACTTTCTTCACTTATATTGATATTTATTTTTAATTTTCCTAAAAATCTTATATTCAACAAAAAAACATAAGCATCGAGAAAATTTAATTCGGTTGAAAGCTCTACTAATTCATTATCTTTATTTTCAAGAACATACCTATAAACTTTTGATAAATGTTCCGAAAATTTTTCGGCTAAATCGGGTTCAAATTTTATAAGCGATGTAAGTACATTTAAACTATTGAACAAAAAATGCGGATTTACTTGTTGTTTAAGCATATCGAACTGCGACTGAATATTTTCTTTTTCAAGATTTATTAACTTAGTATTCAGATTTGTAAGTTCTTTAGTACGTTCATCAATTTTTTTTGCCAAATCCTCATTTAATTCAGCAAGTTCTTTTTTCTGAGCGAGAATTTCATCCTGATGTTTAACTATTTCCGAAGTTCTTAATTCGATAATTTTTTCGAGTTCTTGTTTTTCATTTTTTAATTTTTTGCTATAAATTTTTACAACAAAATAAACCAAAATTATAAAAATGAAAATAAAAAGTAAAATCGCCCACCATTCTCTATACCAAATATTTGAAACAGTAAATTTAAAAACAGTCTCATCACTCCAATCATAATTTTCGCCGGTTTTAAGTGCTGATATATGTAATTCGTAATCACCGTTTTTCAAATCGTGAATAAAAAAATTGGTTTTATCAGTAATTTCGTAATTGACATTAATTCCGGATATTTTTATTTTGTAAATTACTTCCGAAGTAGGATAAATAAGTGATTTATAATCAAATTCAAGATATGATTTATAATCAAAAACTTGATTTTCTATGGAATTCGTTAATGAATATTTTTCACCATTCACTTTAAGTGAAAGAATTGCAGGTGAAGGAGTTTTAGCATTTTCAGATTTATTATCCTGTAAACAAACAACTCCTTTTGCAGTTCCTACCCACAGATTATTTTTGCTGTCCACATACAAATTTCGCGGCTGAATTGTGTTTGCAAGCAATCCATTTGATTTTTTATATGGAGAACAATAATTATTTTTGTAAAGAAATAATCCTTTTGCATTTGCAAACCATATAGAGCCATCAGAAGTTACTGCAACAGAATTTAAAATCTGGTCATCTGAGATTTCTTCAATTTCAATTTTTTCAAGCAAAGTTCCTGATTGTCTGTATAATCCCTTGTTTGTTGCAAACCATATATTATTATCTTTATCGAAACAGAAATCATAAACAAAAAAATGAAATTTATTTTCGAAACTAACATCTTCAAATAAATTTCTTTCAGCATTATATTTTACCAAATAACTAGATTTCATATTGTTAAAACCACCGGCAGCATATAAATTTCCTGTATTATCAATTTTTATAACATCAGCAAAAATTGGAGTTTCATAATATTCAGCAACTAAATTTTCATCAATTCTAAAAAGTAAACTTCCATTAACAGCATTTTGGGTTATCCAGATATTTTTTTCTTGGTCAATTTCCATACTTGTCGTAAAAATGCCCTTTCCGGTATTTGTAACTTCGGTAAGTTTTTCATAATTAAGATTATACCTAAAAACTTTTGACTCTACGTCAGCAATCCAGACTTCGTCATTTTTAGCAACTGCTCTTAAAGGAGAAAAATCCTCAAACTTATTGTTAAATATTGAGTTAGCTGTCCAGTTTAATCTATCGTATTTAAAAATATCTGTTCCGGTCAGAAAAAAAACCGAGTTATTTTCAGATTCGCAAATTGACTGAATCATAAAATCATTGTAACTTGCATTTTTGTTTGATATTAGTGGCAAGTTGTTGAAATATTGTTCTTCAAGTAAAATCAAACCTTCATTGGAACAAATCCACCATTCGTTTTTACCTCTGTAAATCTGATTTATTTGTCCAGAATTAATTAAATCAATTTTTTGGAATGTAATATTATTATTGTCGGAAAAATCTGTTTCATAAACTCCTGCCGAAAATGTACCGAATAATATCCCGGAATTGTAATCACCAGCCATGCAACTAATTCCAATTTCTAATGGAATTAATTTTTCGCTGATAATTTCACAATTTTCTGTTATAGTTATCTGATAAATACCTTTATTAGAGCTTATCCAGATTTCGTTTTCGCAAGGTGAAATCATACTTAAAACATTTCCAAACGGTGAATTTTTGAGTGGAACTTTTATAAATTTATCGTCTTTATAGCTGAAATAAAATAGATTACCCGGAATTGAGGCAACCCAGAAATTTCCAAAACTATCAACCAATAATGAAAAAGAATTTGTTAGACTTTTGGAATAATCTGAAGGTGTAAAATTATACTTTTTTATAACTTTATTTTCGATTTTACAAACTTTATCAGCTTCAGAAAACCAAATATTTCCATTTTTATCTTCGATTGCCGATTTTGGAAAATTCGGGAGAAAATTTGCATCACCACTAACTGCTGTCAATTCGTAAGTTACAGTATCCGGTTTTGAATTTATTGAAATTAAGCCGTTATCTGCAACAACCAGAATTTGACCGTTTTTTTTCTGCATTAAATGTTTTAAATAAAAAAGTTGCGGAAAATTTTTATAACTGTCCGATTTATCTCCATCGAATCTCACTAATCCATAATCAGTTCCAACCCAAATAAAATTATTTGTATCGCTAACAACTGTTTTTATCATATCAGTAGGGAAACCGTTTTCGGTTGTAAATGTGGCAATTCTCCACTGCTGTGAAAATAAAGCTGTTACAATTAAGATTAATGATATTGAAATTAAAATTTTCTTCATTTAAGCAGTTATAATTTCTATTAGTATTATTTAATTTTCTGCAATTTAATTTTTGTAAAAATAAAAAGTTTTTGTTTGATTAGATATTAAATCAACCGGTTTTATATTTCCGGCTGATTTATTTCAGTTTAAAAATTTGATAACTTTCAGTTTTTTAATCAACGAAATTAAAAACCACCGAAATAGTATATTGTTTATCAACATTATCAGTTGTAGATTCAATTTTTTTACCTTCCAACGAATTTATTACATATAGTTTTAATTCCGAATTCGAACTAAAAGCGTTATCAACTTGAATAGTATTGTCTTCGGTAACTCTGTAAACAATAAATACTTTTCCTTCAAGTCCAGCTTCAAATCCATTTTTCGGATACTTTATTAAACTTTGAATTTGTTTATTTAAAGAGTTTTTGTCGTCTGAAGTTTCTGATGAAAATACACTTGTAAAGCTAAAAATTGTTACAAGAACAATAACGATAATTGATTTTAAAGTTTTCATTATTTTAATCTCCTATAATTAGTTAATATTTGTTTTTTAATAATGATGTAAAGGTAATACATATCTGAAAAACAATCAATTAAATAATATTGAATGACGGAAAAATGCTTTTAAATGACAGAAAATTGTGATTGAATTTGTCAGTAATTGAAAAACTTTAGTGGAAAATCTGTTTGATTTATCAAGATTTAGGCACAAAAAACAAATTTCAGTTAGAATAATTAAACATTTTTTTCAATTAACTCATTAAACTAAATTGAAAAATGTTTAATTTTGCATAAATAAACAGCTAAACTTATGAGTAAAGTAAATCCAAAGATAGATTTAGTATTCAAGAAAATATTTGGAACAGAAGAAAACAAAGATTTGTTGAAATCGTTGATAAATTCTGTTTTACCCGAAAATCAAAAAATAACTACTCTGACAATAAAAAATCCGTACAACGAAATTGATTTTGTT